>Ga0210389_10000157_pt1 | contig 68580 bp, 56 predicted proteins | sample IncBWH28OmetaG_FD_160127 | JGI IMG/M metagenome (GOLD analysis project Ga0210389, IMG submission 160127) | Forest soil microbial communities from Barre Woods Harvard Forest LTER site, Petersham, Massachusetts, United States - Inc-BW-H-28-O ...
CATTGCGATTGCTCTCTTCAGCCTCGCGATGCTGCGCACCGGGAAACTGCCATCCATTCGCCCCTCACCGCTCGCCGCCTCGGCCGCCGTCATCTTTGCGCTGTGTCTCGTAATCGGCGGATGCGGCGGATACTCCAACGGCTCGCAGGCGAACAAAGGCACCGCTACAATTATGGTCACCGCCCAATCGGGCGCTGTGGCGCACACCACAACCGTCAGCGTTACGGTGCAGTAACCGGAAGAGACAACCATGATCGAATCATTTCTATACGGGACTTGGATTGGAGGCCAGGTTCTGTATTGGTTTTTCCTTAGGCATTTGACCCAGATCCACGGTGCGTTGTATTGGGACGCCCTCCAACTCAGGTTCGGTAGGGGACTTCTTACGGAGGAATAATGCAATTGCTCGGCATTTCCGGAAGCTTGCGCGCCACCTCCACCAATACAACCCTTCTGAAAGCAGCGGCGGCCATGGCCCCAGAGGGCGTCACACTTCATATCTATGACGGCCTCGGCGATCTTCCCCACTTTAATCCCGACCTGGACAAAGACCCGCCACCCGCCGCCGTGGATGAGCTTCGCTTTCATCTCCGAAAATCCGCCGGCGTAATCATCTCCACACCCGAATATGCCCATGGGGTCCCGGGCGTCTTGAAGAACGCGCTCGACTGGCTGGTCGCCAGCGGAGAACTCTATGAAAAACCCGTTGCGCTGTTCAATGCGTCCCCACGAGCAAATTACGCACAGGCTTTCCTTACCGAAACGCTCACAGTAATGACCGCCAGAGTTATTTCCGAGGCTTGCATTGTCGTGCCGCTGTTGGATAAAGACATCGACGCAAACGGAGTTACCGTTGATCCGGAACTCACTCGAACACTCCGTTCCGCCCTGGTCGCGTTTGCGGACGCAATCGGCAATTACGGGAGATAACGACGCCACAGAGCTTACTCCAAATGGAAAACCGCGGAATACCGAAAGGTGAGGAATGGTGAAAGCATGAATATGGTGTCTCTGAAGTGCTTGACGTTTATCCCGATTGCGGGCGTTCTGGCCGTGCTTTTGCTTTCTCACTTCCCATTGGCCAGCGCGCAAACCGAAAATTACGAATTCAACGATTCCCATTTCCATCTCACCAACAACATTCAGGAAGGCCCCAGCATTCGCGAATTGCTGAACATGATGGGCAACAAAGTCGGCCGTTCCACAGTCTTCGGCGTCCCTCTGCAGCAGGAGTGGCTGTACGGGGTCGATGGAGACCGCGCGCCAACCTACTACCTCCACTCCGATGCCCCGCTCTACTACTACTCGTTCACGGACGCCTGGATTGCGATGGCTTACAAATCACTGCCGAAGGAGCAACGGGCGCGGCTCGATCCCATGATCACCGGTTTTAATCCGGCGGATATGTACGCCACCGACCACATTCGCCGGGTGCTTCAGACCTTCCCCGGCGTTTTCACCGGCATCGGCGAATTCACCATCCACAAGGAATTCGTCTCAGCGAAAATTCCGGGCGCGGTTGCCAGCCTTCAAGACCCGGCGCTCGACAGAATTCTCGATTTCGCCGCCGAAGCCGGCCTGGTGGCTATTCTTCACAACGACATCGATCTTCCTTTTGCAAAAGAAGGTTCTGCTCCCGCGTACTTCAATCAGGTTAAAGCCCTCTTGAAGCGCCACCCGAACACGACCATCATCTGGGCCCACATGGGCCTGGGCCGCACGGTTCGGCCGCCCGCGAATCACGCCGCGATGATCGACGAACTCCTGCGCGATCCCGCCCTTCATAATGTTTACGTCGACATCTCCTGGGATGAAGTGGCTAAATACTTCGTCGTCAGCCCCGAAGCGACAAAAAGCCTGGCCGGACTGATGCAACGCTATCCCGACCGCTTTCTGTTCGGCACGGATGGAGCCGCGCCGGCGGATGAAGCCAGGTATCTGAAGGTCTTCCAGCAGTACGAACCGTTGTGGAAATCGCTGGATCCGGAAACCTCGCGTAAGGTCCGCTTGCAGAACTATGAGCGGATTTTCGACGAAGCGCGCCGCAAGGTCCGCAATTGGGAAAGCACCCACGTCGCGAGCCCCGGTCCCAATTGAATCGGCTCTCGGCTCTAACCTTCCTGTAGGCGGGCGGGCCGGATGATAATGCTGCCTGGCCCCGTCGGAACAAATCTTTGTCGCACGCCTGCGAGCCGGTTCGCCAGACTTTCGCTCGAAACTCGGGGGAGTCCGGTAACTTCATGCGTGCTTCTACAAAACGAGTCATAATTTCGTCCGTCTAAGCCGGGCACGAGGTCTCTTGTTCCCGCCGATCGCGCATTGCGCGGGTGTTCTGCTTCGATTTCTGCCCACTCACAAGGAGGAATTCATCATGAAACGATGTTCGCTCGCGATGGCTATGGCCGTGCTCTTTCTCGCCGCCGGAACGCGTCTTTGTGCCCAGAGCGACCCGCAGAATCAAACTCCCCGTCCGGCACTCTCTCGATCCGAGGAAATGTTGGACAGGTGGAACGATATCGGGAACAAACTGATAGCCATGGCCCAGGATTTCCCCGAAGACAAATACGATTTCAAACTGCAGAAGGATGAACGCACCTTTGCGCTAAATCTTCTGCACGCCGCCGCACTGGATTTTGTCCTGATACGCAGGGTTTCCGGATCAAACCTTGGGCCAGACTTCGGCGAGGGCGACAATCCTACGCGTGACGCTTTCAAGACCAAGGCCGACGTGGTCAAGTTCGTGCAAGAGGCCGTCGCGGATGGCGCGCGAGTGATTCAACAACAGGGCGACGCGGGGCTGGACAAGACATCGAAGTTTTTTGGAAACCGGCTGGCCCACAACTCCTCCATATGGACGTTCGCAATCGAGCACAGCGGCGAACACTACGGCCAGCTGGTGGTCTACTATCGCGCGAACAACCTGGTGCCGCCGGATTCGCGGCGCAACGCGCAACAGTCGCCGCAACAGTCCGAGCAGCCCCCACCAACCCTTGCTTCGCTCGTGGATCGGCAGATTTCCGCCGTCGAAAAACTGATTGTGGATGCCGCCCAAGCCATGCCGGAAGAAAAATACAATTTCTCTCCCGCGAACTTGAGCATTCCCGGAAGCGATTACAGCGGGGTGCGCACCTTTGCCCTGGAGGTCAAGCATATCGCAGCTTCCAATTATTTCCTTTGGTCGCCGCTCACCGGCGAAAAACTCCCGGAAGGGCTGAAGGACGGGAACGGCCCGGAATCTGTCAAGACCAAGGCCGACATCCTCAAGTTTCTGAGCGATTCATTTGCCCTCGGTCACAAAGCGGCCGCTACCCTGACTTCGGAAAACATGCTGCAGAACGCGGAGCCCAGCAAATCTCCCCGCTTGCACCGGGCTACTTTCGGTGTTGCCCATGCCTATGATCATTACGGGCAGATGGTGGAATATCTGCGCATGAACGGAATCGTTCCTCCGGCCAGCCGGCAATAATCAGACTGAACTATCCCCGGCCTGGATTTCGGCTTCGGTTGAGGCAAGCTTCAGTCGAACGCGCTCTCCGGAGTAACTCGCGGCCCGCCGGTCAGAAGACTGGCCCAGTTTTCCTTTACACGGCTTTCAGTAAGGGATTTTCTTTTCCTGTTGCACCCACGCCGAAAAAACTTGGAGCGATTCCTCGCGCAGGAATTGCTGCATCGGCACTCGCCGATCCGCAGGCGCGCGGTTCAGTTCTTCGTAGATGAACGCGTCGTCGAACCCGGCGGCAGCCGCATCCGCAGCCACGCAGGCATAAAACACCCGCGCCGGACGCGCCCAGTAGATCGCGCCAAGGCACATCGGGCAAGGCTCGCACGTCGTATAGAGGTCGCAGCCTGCGAGCTGAAAATCGTCCAGTTTTCGGCAGGCTTCGCGAATCGCCACCACCTCGGCGTGCGCGGTGGGGTCGTTCGTGGCCGTGACGCGGTTCGCGCCTTCCGCGATGATGCGCCCGTCTTTTGCGATGACCGCGGCGAACGGGCCGCCGTTTCCCGTGCGGACGTTTTCCATTGCCAGCGCGATGGCGCGGCGCATGAACTCTTGCATCATCCGGATTCTTCCCGTTTCAGGGTGCCCTTACCCCCGGCAAATATCAATATCAATGTAGCGCTTTCGTGCCCTGTCAGAATGGCGCGAATTTACGACCGCGGGTGCGCTACAATCACTCGAAATCGCCGGGTTGTGCGCGCAAAGTGCAGACGGATGGCCATGGAAAACCGCCAGATTGGCAAGTCGGTCCAACGCAAGGAAGGCCGCGAAAAAGTCACCGGCGCTGCGCGCTATGTGGACGACCTGACTTTCCCGGACATGATTCACGGCGTCACCGTGAGAAGCTCCTTCGCGCGCGGGAAGATTCTCGGCATCCGGTTTGGCGAGGGAATTCCGTGGAATGAATTCACCATCGTCACCGCGAAAGACATCCCAGGGAAAAATTGCATCGCCCTCTTGATTGAAGACCAGCCATGCCTCGCGGATCAATTTGTAAACCACCCCGAAGAACCCGTTGTGCTGCTCGCTCATCCCGATAAATATCTGCTTGAAGAAGCACGGCGGGCAGTCCAGATCGACTTCGAACCGCTGCCCGGAGTGTTCACGATCGACGATTCGCTCTCGCGCAAGCAAATCATCTGGGGAGACGACAACGTATTCAAATCGTATCGCGTCGAAAAAGGCGACGTAGGTTCCGCTTGGAGCAGCGCCGATTTTATCGTCCAAGGTGAATACGACACTGGGGCGCAGGAGCAACTTTACATAGAACCACAGGGCATGATCGCGCGTGCGAATTCCGCTGAAGGCGTTACCGTGTGGGGCTCGCTGCAATGCCCGTATTACGTGCACAAGGCTCTGGTGCGTCTCTTTGGCCTGCCAAAGAAAAAAGTGCGCGTCGTGCAAACCGAGACCGGCGGCGGCTTCGGCGGCAAGGAAGAATATCCTTCCATGATCGCCGCACATGCGGCTCTGCTGGCGTTGAAATCCGGCAGGCCGGTGAAAATGATTTACGACCGCGCCGAAGACATGGCCGCCACCACGAAACGCCACCCGTCGCGCACGCGCCACCGCATGGCCGTCACGCGCGAGGGAAAGCTTCTGGCGATGGAGATCGACTTCACACTCGACGGTGGCGCGTACGAGACGCTTTCTCCCGTAGTATTGTCGCGCGGCACGATTCACGCCGCCGGGCCCTACGCCTGCCCAAATGTTCTGATCCAGAGCCGCGTGGTAGCCACCAATGCCCCGCCGCATGGCGCGTTTCGCGGCTTTGGCGCTCCGCAGAGCGTGTTTGCACTCGAGCGCCATCTCGACCGAGTTGCCGCGGCCGTTGGAATCTCGCCGGAAGAAATGCGTCGCCGCAATTTCATTCACGAGGGCCAGACGCTTTCGGTGGGGCAGGTCGTTCGCGAAAAAGTGCAAATGGACAAACTGCTAGATCGAACGTTGGAGCTCAGCGGCTATCACGCGAAACGCGCGCGCTTTGCGGAAGAAAATCCACGCAGCACGATCAAGCGCGGCATCGGCTTTGCCTCGTTTCTCCACGGCGCGGGATTCACGGGCTCGGGGGAAGAGTATCTCGCCTCGGAAGCACTGGTGACAGCCACGCCCGACGGCAAGGTGCAGGTCCTCGCCGGCAGCACGGAGATGGGGCAGGGAACGAACACGGTGTTCGCGCAAATCGCTGCAGAAGCCCTCGGGCTGGACACCGAACAGATCGAAATTCTGCAACCGGATACGTCACTTGTGCCCAACAGCGGCCCAACTGTCGCTTCGCGGACCACAATGATCGTAGGAAAACTTGTCGAGACAGCGGCACTGGCGATCAAGCAATCGCTGCTGGATGCCGGCCTGCTGAAAAATGGCCATTCTGCGGACGATTTCGCCGATGCCTGCCACAAGTACACCGGCAAATTCGGCCCGTTGCGCTCTCTGGTGAAATACCAGCACCCCGGCGATCTTCATTGGGACGACGTCAAATATCAGGGCGACGCATATGGCGCCTACGCGTGGGCCGTTTACGTCGCTGAAGTTTCCGTCGACACGCGCACGGCCGAAATCCGCGTGGAAGACTTCGTCGCCGTGCAGGAAGTTGGCAAGGTGATCAATCCCATTCTGGCCGCGGGGCAAATCGAAGGCGGTGTCGCCCAGGGCATCGGATTTGCCCTCTATGAAAACGTGGTCTGGCAGGAAGGCCGCATGGTCAACGGACAAATGACCAACTACATCATGCCGACGTCGATGGACGTCCCGCCGATCCGCGTTTTTTTCGAGGAGCTTCCCTACGCGCGCGGGCCCGCAGGTGCAAAGGGCATCGGCGAACTTCCTCTCGATGGAACCGCGCCCGCGATCTCGAATGCCATTGCGCACGCCACTGGAGCGGACGTCCGGCAAATTCCGATAACGCCGGAAAAATTGATGGAGATGCTGGAGGGCGTGCATGCTTGAGGCCGCACGCAAAATCCGCGTGCAGTGCGAGATCAACGGCAAAGCGTTGTCGATTGAGGCGTATCCGATGGCGCGATTGCTTGACGTTTTGCGTGAGCAAGCCGGCCTGACCGGAACGAAAGAAGGTTGCGGGGAAGGCGAATGTGGTGCGTGCTCGATCGAGATGGACGGTGTGCTCGTCAACAGTTGCCTGGTCCCCGCCCTGCAAGCCGATGGGGCGAAAATCCGCACGATCGAAGGCGTTGCCGACGCGGGCGTATTGAGCGCGGTGCAACAGGCGTTTCTTGCGCATGGCGGCGCGCAGTGCGGCATCTGCACGCCGGGGATGATTCTCGCCGCAAGCAATCTCTTGTCTCGCAACGCACACCCGACGGAGAGCGAAGTTCGAGAAGCCCTCTCTGGAAATCTCTGCCGCTGTACCGGCTACACAAAAATCTTTGAATCCGTCCTCGAAGCCTGCCGCGCGCAAAGGCCGCGCCCATGAGATCGTACGTCCCGGGTTATGAACTGCTGGAGCCACGAAATCTCTCCGACGCTCTGGAACGCATGGCGGGCCAGCCCGGCGACTGGAAACCGTTCGCCGGCGGCACGGACCTGATGGTGCTTCTTGAAGCCGGAAAACTTCCGCACCGGAAATTTCTCAGTGTCTGGAAACTTCCGGAATTGCGCGGGACTGCCGTAACCCCCGAGCACGTGACGCTGAACGCGCTGACAACCTATTCCGAAATTCGCCGCCACGACGTTCTCCGCCGCGAATTCCCGCTGCTGTGCCAGGCTGCCGCCGAAACCGGCAGCATCGCCACTCAGAATCGCGGCACCCTGGGGGGAAACATTGCCAACGCTTCCCCCGCCGCGGATTCGCCGCCCGCGCTGCTCGTTTATGACGCGGAGCTCGAACTGGTTTCCGCCGCCGGCGCGCGCTGGGTGCCTTATCGCGGCTTCTGGAAGGGCTACAAGCAGATTGACCTGCGCGGCGAGGAATTGATTTGCGCGATCCGCCTTCCGCGCAGCCAGAGTTTTTCGAAGCATTTTTATCGCAAGGTTGGCACGCGAAAGGCGCAAGCGATCTCCAAGGTCTGCTTTGCGGGCGCCGCACGTATGGACGGCGGACGAATCACAGAAGTGCGGATTGCCCTCGGGAGTGTCTCTCCAACGGTGCTCCGTGCGGCCGAAACAGAAAAAATATTGCGGGGTGAAAAGCTGGAACCGCCGCTGTTGCATGCCGCGCAGCAGGCGCTGGCCCGCGAAATCGCGCCGATCGACGATATCCGCTCCACTGCGCGTTACCGCCTTCGCGTAGCACAGAATCTCCTCGCTGAATTTTGCGAAAGCCTTGCGGGCTAACCGAACATGCCCGATTATTCCGATATCTCCGGTAGCTCCAACGGTAAAACCGAGCTGATCGTCCGTGGCAATCGCGTGGTCACTCCCAATGGGGAGCGCGCTGCGTCCATTCACATTCGCGGCGGTGTCATTGAAAGGATTTCTAGTTTTAGCGACGTTCCAAACGTAACCAACATTTACGAAGCGGGCGATCTCGTGGTGATGCCGGGTTTGGTGGACACCCATGTCCACATCAATGAACCGGGTCGAACCGAATGGGAAGGTTTTTTTACCGCCACACGTGCCGCGGCCGCTGGCGGCATCACTACGCTCGTCGAAATGCCGCTGAACAGCATTCCGGCAACAACAACCGTCGCCGCCTTTCACACGAAACTCGCCGCCGCGGCTAGCAAATTGTCAGTAGACACGGGATTCTGGGGCGGTGTCGTCCCCGGCAACGCTCACGAACTTCGCGGCCTTTGGGAAGCGGGCTGCTTCGGTTTCAAATGTTTTCTGATCGATAGCGGCGTGCAAGAGTTCGCCAGTGTGGGCGAAGCCGATCTCCGGGAAGCACTGCCCATCCTCGCTAGAGTCGGCGCGCCGTTGCTTGGCCACTGTGAATTGCCGGGGCCGATTATCGAAGCGGCGAAACTCCTTCCTGACAATGCTTCGCGGACGTCATACCAAACCTGGCTCGCCTTGCGGCCACGAGCCGCGGAGAATGAGGCGATCGCTCTCCTCTTGCGGCTGAGCACTGAGTTCGGAGCGAGCGTTCATGTTGTGCATCTGTCCTCCGCCGACGCGATTCCAAATATTCAAAAATCGTCAGCCGCCGGCCGGCAGTTGACTGTCGAAACCTGTCCGCATTATCTGACCTTCGCCTCGGAAGAGATTCCCGAGTGCGCCACGCAGTTCAAGTGCGCTCCTCCGATTCGCGAACGCGAAAATCGCGAGCGGCTATGGGCAGGCTTGCGGGAGGGGGCGATCGACATGATCACCACCGACCATTCTCCCTGCCCGCCTGAAATGAAACGCCAGGAGAGCGGCGATTTTCTGGATGCGTGGGGCGGCATCGCTTCCCTGCAGCTCAGCCTGCCCGCCGTGTGGACCGAGGCAAAACGTCGCGGCTTTTCCCTCACGCATCTTGCCCGGTGGCTCTGCGAAGCGCCTGCCCGTCTCGCCGGCCTCGATCAACAGAAAGGTGCGATCGCGCCCGGTCGCGACGCCGATCTTGTCGTCTGGAATCCAGACGCGGGCTTCACAGTCGATCCCGCGCAACTTCATCACCGCCACAAGCTGACGCCCTATGCGGGACGCGGCCTTATGGGTATAGTCGAAGCCACTTTCCTGCGCGGCTTAAAGATTTTTGAGCGTGGCAATTTCTGCGCAGCCCCCGCGGGGAAAGTCCTCCTTCGAGGCAAACGATGAAGGACTTTACTCAACTCGCCGACCTCGCCGCCGCACGCCTCGGCGGCCGTGTGCTCGAGGCCAACGACGACTTTTTCGCGCCCAAAGAAAGTCTCATCAAGGAGTCCAATCCTGTTTTCATCGAAGGAAAATACACCTCTCGGGGAAAATGGATGGATGGCTGGGAATCGCGCCGCCGCCGGACGCCCGGCTACGATTGGTGCATCGTGCGGCTGGGCTTGCCGGGGGTGATTCGCGGCATCGTCGTCGACACCAGTTTCTTCACGGGGAATTATCCTGAGCGATTTTCGCTTGAAGGCTGCGACCTTGGCGAACATCACCCTTATAAAAGCGAAAAAAGCCGCCTGCAATCCACCAAAACAAAATGGATCCCGATTTTTCCTGAAACGCCGCTCAAGGGCGACTCTCGGAATCTTTTTGCAGTCGAGAACAGTGCAAGGTTCACTCATTTGCGTTTGAAAATTTACCCTGACGGCGGCGTCGCCCGCTTGCGTGTTCACGGCGAGGCAGTTCCCGGTCTCGGCCTGCTGTCGCGCGCGGAAATCGATCTGGTCGCCGTGGAAAATGGCGGCAGCGTAGTGGCCTCCAGCGATCAGTTCTATGGCGCTCCCCGGAACCTCCTGATGCCCTATCGCGCGAAAAACATGGGCGACGGGTGGGAAACCAAACGCAGGCGCGGCCCCGGGCACGATTGGGTCATCCTGAAACTCGGAGTTCCCGGGACAATTCGTCGTGTGGAAGTCGACACGGCGCACTTCAAAGGAAATTATCCGGACTCCTGCGCGTTGCAAGTGACTTCGGCCAAGAATTCTTCAGTTGATGCATCGAATGCAGCGTCACTCGCCTGGGAAGAACAGCTCCCCAACACCAAACTGAAAGCCAATCATCGCCACGTTTTCAAGAATCTTCAACACACAGGTGTCGCAACTCACGTGCGCTTCCAGATTTTTCCTGATGGCGGAGTCAGCCGCCTTCGGCTCTTCGGCCGGGCGCAAATTCCCGCGGATTATAAAAAATCGCTGGAGCGATTCAATCGCCAGCCTCGCCAGAGGGCTTTGCGGGCGCTGCTCGATTGCTGTGGATCCAGGAAGTGGGCGCAGGAGCTAGCCGCTAACAGGCCCTTTGCCTCTGCAGCGAAACTCTTTGAATTCGCGGACAAAACGTGGGCCGCACTCTCGCGCGAAGACTGGCTGGAGGCTTTTCTGCATCATCCGCCGATCGGCGGAACAAAGGCCAAAGCCAAACAATCCTCCACCGCGAGCCGCTGGTCAGCCAAAGAGCAATTCGCCGCACAAAAGGCGGATCCCGAAGTCTTGCAGGCACTCGCCGCCCAGAACCAAGCCTATACCGACAAATTCGGCTATGTTTTTCTAATCTGTGCTACCGGCAAATGCAGCGAGGAAATCCTGAGTGGGTTTCGGCAGCGTTTGCTGAACGATCCAGCCGCCGAATTGCGCATCGCCGCCGAAGAGCAACGCAAAATCACGCGATTGCGCCTGGAGAAACTACTCGAATCATGAGCCACATCACCACGCATGTTTTGGACGTATCCGTTGGGCGGCCCGCCGCAAACGTCGCCGTAATTCTTGAGTTGCAATTGTCCGCGGGGCAATGGACGGAAGTCGCGCGCGGTACTACGGATGCGGATGGGCGGCTGCGCGATTGGCCAGCCGCAAAAGCGGTCGCGGCGGGAATCTACCGCTTGACGTTCGACACGCGCGCCTATTTTGCCGCTCGCAATGTGGCAAGCCTTTACCCGCAGATCGTGATCGTGTTTGAAGTGCGCGACGCGCAGGACCACTATCACATTCCGTTGCTGCTGAGCCCTTTCGGGTATTCCACGTATCGCGGGAGCTGACCGATGGCCATCCGCCTTGGCGAAAATAATTACGGCAAGCAGCGCGTCCGCATCCTGCAAATCGTGCGCCACCCCGACCGGCAGGACATCAAGGAACTGTCTCTTGGCATTCGGCTCGAAGGCGACTTTGAATCGGTGCACTCCAAAGGCGACAACCGCAAAGTGTTGCCGACCGACACGATGAAGAACACGGTGTACGCCCTCGCGAAGCAGCATGCGATCGAATCGCCGGAAGAGTTCTGCCTGCGCCTCACCAATCATTTTCTTTCTCGCAACCCCCAGGTGTCTCAAGTTCGCATCGACGCGGCACAGACACTTTGGTCCCGCCTCTCTGTCGGCGGGAAACCTCACCCACACACTTTCACCGGTTCGACTAACGAGAAACGCACCGCAGCTCTCGACGCAACGCGAGAGAAGAATACGCTTCGCGCCGGGATCGATGGCCTGGTCGTATTGAAGACGACCGACTCCGCGTTTGAAAACTTTCTGAGGGATGAATACACGACTCTGAAGGAAGACCGAGACCGGATTCTTGCCACCGCCATCCGCGCGGCTTGGCTTTACCGGGACAATCCGGCTGACTTCGATTCAACCTGGCACGGCGTCCGGCAAACACTTTTGGAAACTTTTGCAGGCCATGACAGCGAATCGCTGCAACACACGCTCTATGCGATGGGCGAAGCCGTACTCAAGAAATTCACAGGTATCCGGGAGATTCATCTTTCGCTCCCGAACAGGCATTACAACCTCGTCGATCTGTCGCCGTTCCACCTCGATAATCCGAAAGAAATATTTCTGCCTACCGACGAACCACACGGCCTGATCGAAGCCACTCTCCGCAACGACTGATCGGCGCCCCTATTTCTTCCGTCCGTCCAGGATCTTCACGAACGAAGCGCCGCAGAACTCTTCCTGGGTTAAACCAGTCAGCCGCTGCGCCTCCTCCGCGGTGATAGCGCCGCAATTGATCGCCCTCAGAAAATAGTTCAAGAGTCCCTGGCCGGTTGCCGCATCGTCGAACACTTCACCAACCAACGTCGCCTGCGCGGCTTTGTCGATGAAGTTGCGCAGGCGTTCCGACGCCGCGTCCAGGCTTTCCAAGAAAAAAGAGTAGACCGCCGCGTAGCGCGTGACCAGTTGCGCCGGGTGCAGATCCCATCCTTGATAAAACCCGTTCACCAGAGAATGGCGAATGTGCTGAAAGTGCAGCTTCCACGCCTGGTGCACGGCCCTCCGGTTGTCTTCGATCTGCGCGGGCGTGAGTGGATGACTGCCCGGCCCGGCGTGATGTACCGGGACCGGCAAAATATTCGTCGCTCCGTCCGAGAGCCAGATGCCCGTGCCCGCGTAAGCCACCTGCATCGATTCTTTCGCAAAGTCGCAGGCAAAATGCAGCATGTGCTGGTGGGCGGCAGTGATTCCGCGCCCAGCCGTGTAATCGTACGTGCCAAAATGCGCGCCAACACAGCGCCCCTGCGCCGCGGCGGCCAGCGGCAGCAGATTCAGTTCGCCGCGTTCGTTGAAAATCGACTGCGGCGTCTCAATCATCAGCTCAAGCTGCAGGGTATTCGCGCGCAAACCCAGCGCAGGTTCCAATCGCGAGCAAACCGCCGCCAGCGCCGCGGATTCTTCGGGAATCGTGACTTTTGGAAGCGTGATGAAAAAGTTCCGTGGAAGTTTGCCGCCCGTTCGCTCCAGCATTTCCGTCAGGAAAATATCCAGTGTGCGCACGCCGCGGTTGCGCAATTCCTCGTTAAATGGCTTGATCCGAAGCCCGATGAACGGCGGCAAACTACCAGCCGTCATCCCGGCCGCGAGTTCTCCGGCAGCGGCGGCCGCGAAGCGATCTTCTTCCTCGTCCGGCCGGTTGCCGAAGCCGTCTTCAAAATCGATGCGAAAATCCTCCACCGGTTCGCGCCGGAGTTTTTCCCGGATGCGCTGGTAAAGCACGCTGGCAAACCACGCGTGGCGATTCTCTTTGCGTGCGGCTTCTGGATTCGCCTGAATCGATTTGGCAAGGACCGCCGCATCCAGCGATCCGCCCATCTGCTGCGAGCCGGGAAGGTCAATCGTCCGTGCAAATGCAACAAAATCCGGCGCGTACTCATCCAGCGATTGCAACGCCTTTTCGCCCAGCCGCTTTGCCGTATCGGCACGAAACAGCTGCGCGCCGCCATACACAGTATGCACCGGCTGGCGGTCGCCTCGCGGCCCGGGATAGCGCGCCGCGGACGCCTCATGCGCGCGCTGCAGTGGCGCGAAAATATCTCTCAATGATTCTGCGGCAAGCGACCTCTTCACCTGATTCTCCGGTTGCTGAAGCCAAGCGATGACCTTCGATAGTCCTGACTCTGCCTGGCCATAAACCGCCAACAGGATACATTTCTTTCCCGGTGAAACGAAACAGCCATGAATTGTTATTGCGGAGCGCCAGATCTCTTCGCAAGTCGTGCGTTGATACGCAAGGATCGAGTTGGACCGAAAAAAGGAATGGAGCGAGGCGTCCCTGCCCTCGCTCCATTTCGAACCCCACACGCGTTACGGAAAGCTTTACGTTCTACGGCTTTCCATGCGGCTGATTCTGGTGTGAGTCCTGATGCGGCTGTGAATGCTGCTGCTGTTGTTGCTGTTGGATGTGTTGCTGCTGCTGCTCGTGTTTCTGGACCAACTGCTGCGTCTGTTGCTGGTGCTTTTGTTCCACCTGCTGCATTTTCGCGTCGTTGGCTTGCTGTCGCTCCAATTGGCGGTGATCCTGCTCCTGCCGCTGTTCCAGTTTCTGGTGATCCTGCTGCTGTTTCGTATACAGCTTTTCCTGCTGTTGCTGGTATTTTTTGTCGCGGTTCGAATCCCCGGTGTTGGGTGCTGTCGGCCGCGTGTGAGCCGGCAGTTCGTTGGAATGGATTGCATGATCAGCCTGCCCGCCGGAACCTCTCTCCTGTGGCGGCCGGTCGAAATGCCCGCCCTCTTTGGCGGGAACCGCCCCGTGTTCCGAAAACGATCCGGGCCGCTCCGTGGCTGCGATAGGCGGCCTGCCGTGATTTGCGGAAGCGCGCAGCTCTCGATTTTCCCGCGCAGCTTCAACGTGGCGCGTCTGTTCGGCTACCGGCCCGATATGCCGTCCGCGATATGCCGCCTCTTCGCCCGACGTCGGATGCTCGTTGATCCCCCCATGGCCGCCGTTGTAGCTGACGCGCGAATTGCTGTAATGGTTCACCACAGTCGTGTTGTACGTGTTGTGGATCACCGTCACGTTCACGTTGTTCACCGAGCGGTTGTAATAAAAGTGATCGTGCTCCCATCGCCCGCCTTCATACCCGCGGCCGAAGTAGCCGAATCCATAGTTGATCCCGCCATAGAATCCAACGACCGGGCCCCAATACCCTTCGTGAAAGTAGTAGCCCCGGCCGCCCCACGCCCAATAGGCCGGCGTCCAGAGGAATCCCGGCCGCGGCGCCAGCACCCACGTCCCCGGCACCCAGTAATAATCGTCCCCATCCCATGCCCAATAGCCGGGCGTCCAGATGTATCCCTCACCCGGGCAAATTGGCTGCTCGTAAACAGGCAACTCCGGCGGGCCGAACGACACCGCGACTCCCAACCCAATCTGCGCGTAAGCTACCCCTGACAACAGCAAGAACCCGATGAACCCCAATAGCGAACGAATCGAAACAAGTCTCCGCATCTTCTCTCCTTTGTCCGATTGTCTTGCGCTTCCCTGGGCTTGGCTCGCAGCCTCGGACAAACTGCTGATCGAGAAAATTCCAGTCGAACCAAGTTGTTGGGCGGTATCTGAATTGTTTCACACCCCAGAAATCGTGTAAAAAGGAAATCCTTTTCTTCCGAGTACTACTTCGCCACATCCGCCACAGAATTCTCCCCTGCTCAATTCCCGGAACTGTGCTACACTGGTTTTGCGCTTAATGCATCGGTTGTGTTGTGCGGTCCCTCTGGTTAGACCTTCTGAGACTACCCGCCCTACGTTTCCTCCGTTCGTTCTTAGCGTAATTTAAAATAAGACTGGCAATTCAGATTGCCGCGCTCACCGGTTATTCGTGTGTGTCGCCGCCCTCTCGCCAGCAAGAAAGCAAAATGCAAAGTTTTTCAGAACTCACTCTATCTCCTTCTTTGAAGGAGCGACTCATCGCGGCGAAGTTTTCCATCCCCACTCCCGTGCAGGCGGCAGCAATTCCGCAAGCCCTGGAAGGCAAGGACGTCATCGCCACGGCCCAGACCGGAACCGGCAAAACGCTCGCGTTCCTGCTTCCCATCATGGAGAAGCTGGGGCAGTCGCAAACTCCCGGAATCGCCGCTCTGGTTCTTGTGCCGACCCGGGAACTCGCGATGCAAGTCGTCGCGCAATATAACGCCCTACGTTCCAAGCAGTCGCAACCCGCGGGCCTCGTCGTTGGGGGCCTTCCAGAAGGCCGCCAGCTCGATGCCATCCGCAAGGGTGCGCGGCTGGTTGTCGCAACGCCCGGCCGCCTTGAAGATTACCTCGACCGCCGGCTCGTCTCTTTGACTGGCGTCAAGACACTCGTTCTCGACGAAGCCGATCGCATGCTCGACATGGGCTTCCTCCCGGCCATCCGCCGCATCGTCGGTGTGTTGCCGAAGGAGCGCCAGACTCTGTGCTTCTCCGCCACGATGGAAGGCGCCATGGCGCAACTCGTGCGCGATTACACAAAAAATCCCGTTCGCCTCTCGTTTGGTTCGACTACGAAACCCTCGGAAAGTGTTCGTCTCCAGGCCTTCGAAGTCCCCGAAAACGGCAAGCCCGATATGCTCTTCAACCTGCTCGAAAGCGAAAGCGGCCGCTGCCTTATTTTCTCGCGCACCAAGCGCGGCACGGAACGCATTGCCAAGAACTTGAACCGCCAGGGCATCAACGCCGCCATGATTCATGGCGACCGCTCGCAGTCGCAGCGGACTGCGGCCCTCACCGGCTTCCAGCGCGGACAGTATCGCGTGCTCGTTGCCACCGACGTTGCCGCTCGCGGCATTCACGTCCAGGACATCGCCCACGTCATCAACTACGATCTTCCCGACGTTGCCGAAAACTTCATCCATCGCGTCGGCCGCACCGGCCGCGCCGGTGAACGCGGCGTCGCCTCCACGCTTTTCCTGCGGGAACAGCGCACGGATCTCTTTCAACTCGAACGCCAGCTCGGTATCAAGATTGAAAGAATTTCCGCGAATGGCCAGGCCGCTGCCAAAAAGGACCGCGCTCCTGCCGCCTCGGAAAACGTTTCCACCCGATCTGATCGGGCTTCTGTCCGCCATGATCGCAGCTCATTTCATTCAGACCGCACCTCTTCCTCGCCAGGCCCCAGAATGAGCCGCCTGCCGGGAGAAATCCTGCAAGCCCAAATGGAAAGCTAGTCCCAATTTCCTAAGTTATTCTTCAGGGTGCCCCAGGTGCCGTAGTTGCACCTGGGGCTCTTGATTTAGAGTGCGAAAGCAAAGCCTTCGCTTTTGTGGCTTCAGCAAAACCACCTAACCAGATTCCCAAGTCCAGCTGAACAACGCGCACAATCACTCGCCGTGCGTTTGTACATTTTCTCCTGCTTCCAATTCCGCGATCTTCCCCTGCAGCCAGCCCTTCAACGCCGCTTCCAATTCCTTTTCCGTCCCGCATGAATAGTAATGCGCCACGGACTCTCCCGCCGGCGTCAGCGGAATCTGCCGGCACGGATAAGCCAATTTCTTCCGATCCTCCGGCACGAACTGCATCAGCAGGCAGTCGGAACACGGTGGTGGCGCTTCTTTCGCTGCGAACTTAAGGCACGTGGGCGAATCCTCGAACACGAAATTCGGGCGCCACGGGAAGCGCGCCCGGTTGCTGTACCCGCCGCCCTCCAGAAACTCCAGTTCGGCTTTCAATACATCCAGCAACTTGCGTTCATCTTTCATGGCTCAAGTCCCTGCTTACATTTCTCACGAACCAGCCAAATTCACCCGTGACACTGGTCACAATCATTTGTGATTTGCATCACGGGAACCTCCCTCCGGCAGGAGTATCAATGTCACGGGTGTAGGTGACGGAATGCTGAGCGGTTGGCGAAAATCTGCAAACAGATTCCAATTTCTAACCAAGCTGGACGGGGGTCTACTCCCGGAGGGTACCCGTATGCGCACGCCTTACGGCCTTGAAATCATTGAGAATTGCCTCGCCTGTCCGCACAGCGAGGAACGTTTGTTCTGCAATCTCTCCGAGCCTGCCGTGAAATCGCTCGCGGCAATCACTTCCTCGGCTGCCTATCCAAAGGGCGCTACTCTATTTGTGGAAGGGCAGCCGGCGCGCGGCGTTTTTATCCTCTGCAACGGCCGCGTAAAGCTTTCCACTTCGTCAGCCGATGGAAAAACTCTCATTCTGCGCATCTCCGAACCCGGCGAAGTTCTCGGCCTTCCCGCCACCGTTACCGGCAAATCCTACGAACTTACCGCGGACATTATTGAACCCGCCCAGGCAAATTTCATCGCGCGAAATGATTTCCTGAATTTTCTTCGTGAAAATGGCGACGCGGCCCTGCGTGTCGCGCAGCAGCTTTGCGAAACATACCACCTCGCCATTTCCGAAATGCGTACCATCGGGCTTTCTCACTCCGCCAGTGAGAAACTGGCGCGTTTCCTGCTCGAATGGACCGCGAACTGTCCCGAGGAAAAAGGCCAGGTGCGCATCAAGATGACCCTGACCCACGAAGAGATCGCCCAAATGATTGGCTCCTCGCGCGAGACGGTCACCCGCCTCCTCGCCGATTTTCGCCGTAAGCAACTCGTTCAGGTCGTCGGCTCAACTCTGATTCTCCGCAGCAAAGCCGACCTTGAAGCCATCGTCAACGGCTAAAACCTGCTGCCAACCACGCGCTTGTGTAGGGCCCGCCTTCCGAGGTGGGCCGTTTTTTCTGCTTTTAGGCGCCACGTCCCAAACGTTCCACGTGCAACTACGCCAATCCGACCCCAAAAGCGAACTCCTCTCCTACCTTCCGATCTCGAACGGCCGCGCATACCCCGTCATCTCCAGATACCCCACTCCCCGGACTCTCGCTCCGTCGCGCGTCCCCTCAAACCCAATCGCACCCTCCCAATAACTCGGCACAATCTTGCCGCCGCCCGCCAGTTCCTGTGAGTTCAGCCGTGTCGTTACCGCCAATTTCAGCCCCAGTCTCGGTATATCCACGTTCCACGCCATCGGATACTTCGCCCCGGTAACGTCGCTTGTCCAAATCTCGCCGGTTGGAACGAGCCGGAAATCTGTTGCCGTCAGGTGCACCGGCTTTCCGTGCGCATCCACATATGTTCCTGACGAATATGAATCCGCCGATCCGTCTTTCCGCCGGAACTGATACAACATCAGCTCCGTATCGTCTTCGAACTGCAAGCTCAGCCAGTCCCATCCCACCTGCTCCGAGTCCATCGAATTCGTGAAAAACTCGTGGTCCATCCAGGATGTTCCACGCACCGGGATCGATTTACCTGTCATTTCGATCGTTCCACTTGTCAGCAAACGCGTAAACGAAATGTAGTGTGACCCGCGGCCCTCGCCCGCTGCCTTTTGGCTCACGCCATTCACCCCGTGAATCACCGGCGGCTTTTCACTATGCAGCGAAAACGACAGTGAGAATTTGTCGTCCGTCACTCTCAGATTCTCTTCCTCGCCCTCCCACCGGATCTCCCAATTGCCGTTCCAGATTCGCTTCTGCTGCTCGTCAACCCCTGCCAGCCCCGGCCCAGCGCGGTTGGTCCGCTCCGCGTGATAAAACTTCCCGCCGTCCAGGTCGCTCAACGCCAGATGCGCCAGATACAAATCCTGAATATCCCAGGTTCCCCTTTTATCCGGATCACGATCCACGCCCTGGCGAAAGAATGTGAGTTCAAATCCGTAGTGATGCCCGTCGGAAGCCGTCAAATTTCCGGTCGTATACCACCACTCTGTCTGGTAGTCAGGGTGATTGAAATGGTCGCGCGGGAATTCGTAGCGGTAGCCCGGCAGCGCCGTTTTGTATTGCGCCAGCGTACTTGGCAGCCACGCGAACAGGAACACGAAGAGCAGCCGTCTACTCCTCATGAATCACCTCAAGCGGATTCAGCCGCACCGCCACCCGCGCCGGATAGAGGCCCGAAATCACAGTCGCCGCGTACACCACCGTCAGCGCCCCCACCAGCACCGCCACCGGCCAGTGAAACCGGATTGTCCAGCCAAATGACTGCTTGTTGATCACAAATACCAGGATCAGCGAAAGAAAATAGCCCAACACAAATCCCGCCAGATTCGCCAACAGCCCCAGCAAACCCGCTTCGACAAGAACCATTTTCCGAATCTGGCCAGAAGACGCCCCTAAGAACCGCAGCATACCCAGTTCCCTACGCCGGTCAATCACCAGTGCAATCAGTGCCCCAGCAATTCCCATCACCGCCACAACCACCGCCACCGCTTCCAGCGCATACGTGATCGCGAACGTCCGATCGAAAATCCTAACTGCCTCCGCGCGCAATTCACCGTTCGAAAAAATCAGGATGCGATGCCCGGCCGCCGTTTCCAGTATTTCTTTCCGCACTTCCGCGGCATTCGCATCGGGCGCCACAAACACGGCAAGATTGGTCGGCTCCGCGTCCGGCAAATATTTCAACAGCACATCGCGGTCCATCAGAATGTAGCCGCGTTCGCTGGCGTAATCGGAATAGACATCCACGATCCGAAAGCTGGCGCGAGGTGCTCCCAGCGACAGAGTGATCGTATCTCCAGTCTTCACCCTATGCTTGTAAGTAAAAGGCTCGCTGACGACGACGTTGCTTTTCCCGCGCAGCTGCTCAAGCACCTCATTTGCGGGCCGCCCGGAGAAGAATTCCGCGTTCCGGTTGGCGCGCGGCACCCGTAAATCCACCGCCGCCAGCGTCGCGGGCATGCCAGCGTAGCTGATTTCGTATGCACGCAAACGATCCACGCCTGCAACCCCCGGCAGAGCCGCGATTTTCTCCACCAGCTCCGCGGAAATCGTGGGATGCCGGTCCGCCGCAGGATTCCCCACCGGGCGCAGATACAGGTCCGCCGGCAACTGGTGGCTCATCCAGCTCACTACGGTCTGCCGGAAACTTCCCACCATGATTCCGACCGACACCATCATGGCCACCGCCGTGGCCAGTGCCCCCACCAGCACCGACGTCCGCCGCAGCGAAGCCGCCAAACTGCGTGAAGCCAGCATCGCCTCCACGCCCAAAAGTTTTCCCAGCACGCCCGCGGCGATGCCCGAAATAAAATTCACCAGCGCGGGCATGGCGTATGCCGCCGCCGCAATCAGCAGCACCGCCGCGAAATATCCGAAGAATGGTTTCCCGGCGACCGCCGGCAGCCGCGCCGCCAAAGCCGCAAACCCGCCCAATGCGCCAGCGATCGCCAGGTCGCGTTCTTTATGCGACCGCGCAAGATATTCCCGCCTTCCCTGCGCCATCGCATCCACCGGCGAAACTTGCATCGCTTCCCGCGCGGGCGAAAGCGCGGACACCACCGCCACGCCCACTCCAATCAACAACGCCAACGCCAGCGAATCCGGCGTCAGTGCAATCGCACCAGGCCGGCTGCTGACATACAGCGATTCCACTGTTGCCGCCATCAGCTTCACTGCGCCCCCGGCCATGATGCGCCCCAGAGGCAATCCCACCAGCGCACCCGCCAGTCCCAGGCAAGCTGCCTCTCCCAAAAACGCGGTAAGCACATCTCTGCGATCCACGCCAAGCGCCCGCACAATTCCGATTTCACTGCGCCGCCGCACCACCGAAACGGAAATCGTGTTGTAAATCAGAAACGCGCCAACCACCAGTGCGATGTAGCTCAGCAGCCGCAAATTCCACCGGAACGCCGCCAGCATTTTGCGGTTTTCTTCTGTTCCCGCTCCTTGCGGGCGCACCTCCACGCCTGACGGCAACACGCCGCTCAATTGCTTCTGCCATCTCTCCGGATTGCTGTTCGCCGGCAGCTTGATCAGGATGCGATCCACGCGCCCAAAGCGATTCAGCGCCCGCTGTGCCCCGGCGATGTCCATCAGTATGGCGTGTTCATTTCCCGAAGTAGCCGGAATCACGCCGCGCACCACGCAATCCAGCACCCGGTCATTGATCAGCAACGAAATGTTTTCGCCAGGCCGTTTTCCGATGCCTGCGCTCACCCACACGCTCTCCGGACTTTCCAGATCGCGTACCGACTCTTCCACCGTCTCTTTACGTTTGGAATTCGCTGTGTCCGAATCCAGAAGCGAGAAGTAGCGGTTGCCTTCCGCGATCAGGTCCAACCCGATCAGCGGCAGCGTCTCTCGCGTACGCATGTCCACCGCAAAATCTTCGATTCGAGGCGAAATCCGCAGCGGATAGGGTTGCGTGGCCAGCGTCTCCAGCACTGCTTCCGGCACTCCGCCAGTGGCCACAACTTCCAGATCGCTGTCCCCGGCCAGACTTTCCATCGAAGAGTGAAACGACCCAGCCGCCGCGTTTCCCGCAAGCTCAATCGCCAGCACCACCGCCACGCCAAGGCCCACCGCCAGCACCATCAGGCCCAGCCGCACCGGCTCCAGAAACAGCGGCCGCAGCATCAGCCGGTAGAAAAGTTTCCATCGTGGCATGTCAGCGCCGCGTCACTTCTTCCACGTGCCCATCCCGCAGTTTCACCAGCGTGTCGCAGATGCTCGCTGCCTCCACGCTGTGCGTGGCCATGATCGTCGCGGTTTTTTGCTCGCGTGTCAGCCGCAGCAGCAGTTCCAGTATCACGCCGCCCGTCGCCGTGTCCAGGTTTCCCGTGGGCTCATCGGCCAGCAGAATCCGCGGTGAATGCGCCAGCGCCCGCGCAATCGCCACCCGCTGCATCTGCCCGCCGGAAAGTTGGTGCGGATAGCGCGCGCCAAGCCCGCCCAGCTCCACCCAATGCAGCCGCTCGAGCGCCAGTTCGCGCACGCCGGTCCTGCCCGCCAACTGCAGCGGCAACTCCACATTTTCCTGAACGGTTAGGGTGTGCAGCAGTTGGAAGGATTGAAAGACAAACCCGACTTTGTTACGACGCAATTCCGTTTGCTGCGCGTCATTTAAATCCGATGTCGATCGGTCCTCAATCAGCACCGTTCCCGACGTCGGGAAATCCATCGCGCCCGCCAGGTGCAGCAGCGTCGATTTTCCGCAGCCGCTTCGCCCGACGAGTGCGACAAACTCACCCTCGTTCACGTCCAGGGTGACTCTTTCCAGCGCGCGAACGCTCTGGCCGTCGCTTGCATATTCTTTGCTGACGTTTTGGAGGGAAAGAATCGCCATGCGTCGAACCGCCGCCCGCGCGGCCACTACTTTAGATTGTTGAGCGCCTTCTCGATTGTCGAAGTCAGATCTTTCGCATCCGGCTCTACTTCCGAATCAAACCGCGCAATCACTCTGCCGTCCGGGCCGATCAGGAACTTGGTGAAGTTCCATCCGATTTCGCCGCCCGTTTTCGGGTTCGCCGTCTTATCCGTCAGGAACGCGTAAAGCGGCGTGATGTCGTCGCCCTTCACGGAGACCTTCGCCATCATCGGAAACGTCACGTGATATTTCGAGGTGCAGAATGTCTTGATTTCCTGATTCGTGCCCGGCTCCTGCGCGCCGAAATTATTCGCCGGAATGCCAACGATCACGAAGCCGCGGTCCTTGTATTTTTCATAGAGCGCTTCGAGCCCCGCGTATTGCGGCGTAAATCCGCAGCGGCTGGCGACATTCACCAGCAGCACCACTTTGCCCTTGAATGAACCGAGCGGCGTTGCTTGCCCTTCAATCGAGCTCAACGTAAAGTCGTACACAGTTTTCTCCGCTGCCATCATCGTCGTTCCCAAAAGCGCCAAAAGCATAAAAAACTTCTTCATCTTCGTCTCCCGGTTTGAGTTTGCGCGGAGTCTGAAAAAGTTCAGCTCAGCCGCCTAGCTGCTTTCTCGATAGACGGCCAGCATCAATCATAGGCTACCTGCCCGCCGAAGCCCACTTTCCTGCCTGTCAATTCCACGTAATTTATTTACTTCCGGCGGAATCCGGGTTATTGCAGCAAAAACATGCTGACGCTTTCCGCGGGCACGCGCAGTTTCATCGACTTTCCGGCCATTTCCGCTTGTCCCGTTCCAAAAATCACGGTCGCGTTCGCCGCATGCTCCGCGGGAGAGTCCTGCACCGGCACGGTAATCTCCCGTGCCCTCCCGCCCGCATGAAACACCACCACGATCCTCTCCTCGTCCGTTTCCCGCAGGAATACGTACGTCGTGTCATCCGAAGCCAGGCTCCACAATTTTCCTCGGCGCAACGCAGGGTGCTGCGTCCTCATCGACAGAAGTGCGCTTACGTAAGAATGGATCTCTTCTTGTTCCAGAGTGCGCCCAATTTTCGTGAACGCGTTCCGCGCATCCTCGGTCCAGCCCCCTGGAAAGTCGCGGCGATTATCCGGATCGCGTCCCCCTGGCAGGCCGATTTCGTCGCCATAATAAAGTTCGGGGATTCCGCGCACAGTAAAAATCAATCCGAAAGCAAGTTTCAAACGCGCCGGCGTACCCTGAACCGTTCCTGCGATGCGGGTTGTATCGTGATTTCCGAAAAAAGGCACCAGAAACTCCGGGTGCGGGTAGAGTGAATCCTGCCGCAGAATATTCGCCAGTTTTCCCACCGGCGCGCCATTCAGCAAAACGTCGCGCAGCGTGAAATAGAGCGGGAAATCAAACGGCGCCGTCAATTGCGTATCGATTCCGTCCCACCCTTTTCTGCCGCCTTGATAGAAAGAAGTCACCGTCGGGTCCGGATGAAACACCTCGCCGATCGTCGAAAGCCGCGGATAAAGCCGCCGCAGGGCGGTGTGCCACTTCTCCCAGAACTCCCGCGACACATACGGAAAGGTGTCAATGCGGTAGCCGTCGAGTCCCGTTGATTCCGCCCACCAGATGCTGTTCTGTGCCAGGTATTCGACTACAACCGGATTCTCCGTGTTCATGTCCGGCAAAATTCCCGCGAACCATCCCTCGGTCAAGCTCCGCCGCAACTGCGGAGGAGTGTGCGGGTCCACCAGCGATTCGAACGCATCATTTGTGATTTCTTTTTTCTCAGGCAATCCGTAGAACGATCCATTCAACGGCGAAGCGGCCGTCAAATGGTGCTCCAGCGTTCCGTGGAACCAGTCCGGCATCGGCGGATGCGCGACCCAGGGATGCCGCGGCCCGACGTGATTCGGCACCACGTCAAATAAAACCTTCATGTGCTGTTTGTGTGCCGCCTGGATCAATTCCTGATAATCCGCCAGCGTGCCCACGTGCGGATCCACGGCGTACAAATCCACCGCGCCATAGCCGTGATAATCCTGCGTCGATCCATTTTTCACAATCGGAGTTAGCCACAGCGTGGTCGCTCCCAGTTCTTTCAGATAATCCAGATGCTGCTCTACGCCGCGCAAATCGCCGCCGTGAAACGCCCGCGGCTTGCTCCGATCGTGCGACCCTGGAAATTCCGTCGGTTCGTCGTTCAGCGGGTCGCCGTTGGCAAAGCGGTCCGGCATGATCAGGTAAATCACATCGTCCAGCGAAATCCCCTGATTTCGTCCCAGGGTCTGCTGCCGCGTCGCAATCGGCAGTTCAAACGTAGTTTCCCCGTGGGCCGTCGAAAGCCGGCACACCGTAGTGCCGCTATGCAGCTCCGGCCCCAGTTTCAGCCACACGAACAGGTAATTGCCGTCGCCGCTGGACTCCGTGCGGCTGACCACCACGTCGCGAAGATTGCAACTCACATGCGTTGCCCGCAAATTCTTTCCGGAAAGCAGCAGCATCACGTCCGGCGTCAGGCCCACCCACCAGTTTGGAGGTTCCACTTTCGTCACCGCCGGCGCATCCGGGTTCGCGCTCCCTTGCGCCCGCAGCGAAATTCCGATCGCCATTCCGGCGATCATGGTCAACAAAGCTAATCCACGAAACCAGGTGCCGGTGCTGCACCTGGGGTCTTCCTCACCCGACACGAAACGCAAACCACAAATCACGGCTCTCCTCCTACTCCCCATCGCGAAACACTAGACGCCCAAATGCCTCCGGCACATGGAAATTCGGAGCAGGCGTCAACGTCGGGCTCCACGCCGAATAAAATCTCGGCTCCACTTTCCCTTCCACTCTGAAAAAATTTGCGCGCCAGCTACGCTTCGGATCAAATTCCGACGTCAGACTCCGCATTGGCATGGCCAGTTCCGCTGTCCAAATTCGCGCCGTCGCATCCACCACAACGCGCCGCCGCAATCCGCTGCGCATCTCCTCTTTTTTGCCATGCGCGATATCCAAATCAATCCAGAAACCGTTCAGGCTGACTTCCAGTTCCTTGTAGATCCGTGCATCCCTCGTGTCCGGCTGCAGAAACGCTTCTGCCACGTCGCGCTCCCACAATTCGTCGCGCCATCCATCGGCCCGCGCATCAGGGAAAACATGCAGCTCGCGATAGTGACAGACAAACCGCATATACAACATCTGCTCGTTCCAAAGCAGACGCACCTCGGTCGCGCGCTGCGGGTCGCTTTGCTCGCCCCGCCAATCGCCTTCAAATCGAATCGCCGGCGCTCTCTCCCAGAAGCCCGCCTCAGGAAACCCATCCAGCCCCACGCTTTCTTTCAACCGCAGGGCATACGCCGTTGGCAAACCGCCGAATTTCAAAACCGTTCCACCATTCATCGTCCCGATAGTGTAGTCCACCAGCCGCCCGTTGTTCTCCTTCTTCCCACTCAAGTGTCAGGCCTACACTGAGATTCCAGCCGCCTCTTCGGCCAGCAAACTCTTTGCGCAACTCGCCCTGCAGCCGCCCAATCCCGCACATCCTCGCATGCTACCATCCGCTTTGGACCCATTCTGGAAGGAGAAACTCCCGTGGAAGCACGCCGCACCACTCTGGCCGATCGCAACGTCGAGGTTCGTACCGATCCCACGCGCCGCAATCCCGCCGACTTTCAATATGTGAATTTCCGCATTGAAGCCAGCGCCGCGCGCATGACCCTCAACCGCCCCGACCACAATCTTCTTAACGAATTCATGCTGCGCGAATTGCTTGACGGCATCGCCCACGCCGGCGAACGCCCCGACGTGAAACTCATCGTCCTCGATTCCGCCTGTAAGGTTTTCTGTGGTGGCATCGACGTCGGCGAATACACCACCGATCGCGTGTTCCAGATGCTCGATGCCTTTCACTCCGTTTTTATGGGCATTCTCGAAACCGCGAAGCCCGTCGTCTGCGTTGTAAACGGCCCGGCCATCGGCGGCGGCGCGGAACTCGCCGCATTTGGCGACTTGGTCATCGCCACCCCAAAGGCCCGCTTTGCCCAGCCCGAAATCACACTCGGCGTTTTTCCGCCGCTGGCATCCACCATCCTTCCATTCCTCGTCGGCCCAAAAGTCGCCCTCGAACTTGTGCTCCTCGGTGAACCCGTCACCGCCGAACGCGCCCTCGACATGGGCATCGTCAATCGCCTGGTTCCCGAAGCGCAGCTCGAAGCCACTGTCAACGACCTCTGCTCGCGCATCGCCGGCCACTCCGGCCCGGTGCTCACCATGGCCAAAAAAGCGATTCTCGGCGGCATGGGTCTTTCTCTACGCGATGGCCTGCGCAATTCCATGAACATCTTCCTCAACGAACTCTACCGCCTCGAAGATTCCCAGGAAGGCCTCCGCGCCCTCAGCGAAAAACGCAAACCCAACTGGAAAAACCGCTGACGCTTCGCGGCGAAGCTGTCCACAAGTGCACAGACCCGCTTCCCGACGGGCAGTATTATCATTTTGCAGCAAGTAACTGTTGTATGGCTGGTTCATCCGATCCAGCTGAATAGGCATGGTCCACTCATGGTTTAAGGATGTTCAAGATGCGGTCACTTGCGCAGAGCCGGCCTCGATAGTTACCCTTTCCTGAGCGCCAGTCCTCATCCAAACTGAGCGGTCGAAAACACTCGATCGGAAGAGTATTTCGGAGACGAGCAGCTTCCAGCCCTTCTCTTCTCGCCAACAATCACCTGTATTCTGGAGGCAACTGTGGTCATCCGGCGGAAAACCGGTCTGGTCGTTATTGGAGTCACCGCGGCACTCTTGCTCGTGCTGATTTTCGTTTTACCCGCGCTCATTCAAGTTGATCGCTACAGGCCCCGGGTCATCGCGTTTCTCCAGGAGACTACTGGAAAGCAGGTCGAAATCGGGCGGCTGGCACTAACCCTTTTTCCTTTAGCAGTTCACATCGAAAATTTCGGCGTCAAAAACCCTCCCATATTTCCGCGAGGCTATGTTGTCCAGGTGGCGCACATCGATGCGGAACTTGGTATTGCCGCGCTCCTGCACCGTCAGGTGGTCGTCAAGTCTCTCGTACTGGTGGACCCGGTCCTGAACATAACTTCGGATCCCGACGGCCCATGGAATTTCGAGAATCCGCAAGCGCAAGCATCGCGGAATGCGCTTCCGCTCGGAGTGATTTCAAGGGTGCAGATCAAGCGGGCGCAATTGATCGCCTCGAACCTGTTGCCCTCCGACGCAGCGGGCCCCATCTTTTTTGAAGCCCATGATATTTACTGCGACCTGAAGGACGTAAACCTGGTGGGAATCATCAACCCTTCGTCTTCCTCTTTGGATGGTCAAGGCAGCCTGAAGGCCGGCCTGCTGCGCTTCGGCTCCGTCGAAGCAAGGAATCTGGAATCCGCATTGCGGTTGGAGGCGAGGCACGTTTTTTTCACGGACGTTACAGCGGAGATTTACGGAGGCAAAGCCGCGGGGGACCTGACGTTTGACTTTCTGGCGAAAAACGTGAAGTTCAAGGCCAATGCGCGGCTCAAGGGAGTCAATGTTGCACAACTCCTGGCTGCCTTCCCGAACGGCGGTGGGAAAATGACCGGGAATATGGAAGGAGACGTAAAATTGGAGGGAGAAATCGCTCACTCGCTTCGTCCGCTGGCGGGAATGCGCGGAACAGGTCACGTCATTGTGCGCAATGGCCAGGTGCCTAGCCTCCGGCTCAACGCGAATTTGATGAAGCTGGCGCATTTCAATGATCTCGGCCCCGCCAAGGATGATCCTTCCGCATTTAATTTGATAGCCACAGACCTTGAACTGGATAATGGGCGGCTTTCGAGTCGTGTGATTGACATCGACGGTTACGGAGTGGATGTGGATGGCTCAGGCAGCGTCAGCGTCTCGGGCTCTGATGAATTGAATTACCGCGGGTTGGCCGAAATTACGACGAAGGAGGGCTTCCTCACCAACACCGTCGCTCGATTCTCCGGAGCCTCGCTGAAAGATGGAAAGTTGCAGTTTCCCTTTCGGATCACCGGAACAATCGATAGTCCGATATTCTCCAAGGGCAAGGGCGACCAGGACGTTGACGCAGTAAAAAACTCCCGGTGAGGTAAGCTGCCCGGCAGTTCTGGACGAGTTGTTGGCACCCGCCGTTGCGGCTATCTCAATCGCGATCTTCCCGCTCGTTTTCTGCCCCCAAGCGCTTGACGGCAAAACGATCCAGGTAGTGCTGGTCTTTGCCTTTTGCGATAACGAGGTATTCGAAGCGGCTTGATTTGTCGGTGAGTTTCCATGTGTAGCGGAGATTGCCTGGCCCGCCGGAGCGGGTGGCGTTCGCGATATCGCCGACATCCGCGTAACTGACGGGCTTGCCATCGGGGCGGGCAAGCACGGTGACGTAACGCACGTAGCGGTCGCGGTCAAATCCAATGATAGCGTACTGATAGCGCTGGTCATGGGTAAGGGTCCAAACCTGCTGGCCTTCATCCTCGGACTTGAATTGGGCAATCTCCGTCAGGCGCGAGTGCGCCTGGGCATACGACATGCCGAGGCGGAGCCCGAGAATCTGCGGGGCCGGCTGCCTGGCGGCGGCGAACGGAGCGACGCCACAAAGTAGAAAGGCTGGGAGTATGGCTCTTTTCATCGTCATTTGCCTTCGTCCACCGAATTTGGGTCGGGAGAGCGGCGCGGATGGGAAACCGCGCCACTTTTCTACGCCCGAATTGCGGGGGTTTCTTTGCTAGGGTTTGAAGGGAGTTGCATCCTGGCTCTTGAAGAGACCGAGCCCGGTGGATTGGCGGATGATGGTGGCTTTGGTAGCTCCATCGTTGTCGAGACGCGTGTGGCTAGCAGTGGGGGTATTGCCCCGGGCGATGCACGCGGCGGTGATACAACCATCGGTATACGCGGCGAAGACGCGGCCCACCTTGTCCACGGTAAGGTCATTGAAGTCCAGGAGGTTTCTGGTTCCACTGGGACACGTCGTGCCCTGGGTGCAGATGACGCCGAGTTGCACGGCATCATTCGGCGTGGCGTCCACTGTGAACCAAGTCCCGCCGCCGTTGTAAGTGGTGGCGATGTAGCCGTGCCACACGCCGTTGAAGGGAGTTGGCCCCGTGTCTGCTCCAGTGGCATCGCCGGCTGAGGGCGTACCGAGGAAGAAGAACGACGCACGGTCATTGTCACCGGCGACGACTTCGGGGAAGACAGTATTGCGGATGCTGAAGGGGACTCCTACATCCAAGTCATGGTGCCAGGAGCGGCCCTGATCGTCGGAAACGGTGATGTGCGGATGTCCATCGCCGGCAACGTAACCAAAGTACACGCGTCCTTTGGAGCCGATGCCTACGGATGGGTCGCTGGAGTTGGGAGTGCTGCCGGTAACCGGCTGCACGGCGAACGTGAGACCGTTATCCATGGAGACGATCAGCCCCTGCGTGTTCCCACAGCTTTTATTGGGAAGGTACACGATGCCGCTCGGGCTGACCTTAATGTGACCATGCAAGCCGCCGCAATCCACCAGTGTGTACATGGGGTGGGCTTCTTCGTAGGTCAAGCCGCCGTCTTGACTTAGCGCCATTGCGGCATCGCCGATATCCTGCGAGGCGTAGTAGACGGCGTGCGGATACTGGGTGAGCGGGCCACGAACCGCCAGCTGCGCGCAGGGGACGGGAGTAACGAGCAACTGATCGGCGGTGCAAAGGCGGAACGGTCCGCCGCCGACCGTTTGGTGGTCGACTCCGGAGGCTATGCCGCCGCCCTGACTTACGGTATAGGTTTCGCCATCATTGTCGGTAAAAGCAGACAGGCTGGTGGTGCCGAAGAGCTGAGAGACGACGGTTCGGCCAGTGTGAGAATCCGTGAAGAGGATGGGATCCAGAGTAGTGATGCTTGTGTTTGGCCCATCCTTGAGCAGCCAGGTTGCCGCGGCCGGCGAGGTGTTGGTGTTGAAAGTGACTTGCAAGGTGTCGAAAACCGCTTGGGTCATGATGCGGCCTGAGCTGAAATTGGCGCCAATGGAGGGTTCGCCGGAGCTGTCGCCCAGACCTGGCGGCGATTGATAGTTCCCATAGGTGGGTGCAGTCCCGTGAGCCGGCGAGTCCGTGGGAGGGGTGGTGATGGTGGCCACGCCACTATAGGGATCGCCGGGAGCGACATTGGAATCCACGATGTGCACGGTGTAGACGCCAGTTCCTGAAACAGTGGGGTCAATCACCACGGCTTCGCCGGTTTCCGGTATCCCGCCGGTGGAGCTGGCGATCACCGGACCAGTGAGATCCCCTTTATGCACATAAAGATCGTAATCATTGAGCTTGACCTGGTGGGAAATGCTGATGGCCAAAACCAAACCTTTGTAATTGGCCGCGGAGCCCGTAAGAGTGATGGTGTATACATCGCAATCGGTTCCATCTACGCAGGTGGTTTCATCCGTAGTTGCCCCGGCAACGCCGCCGCCGGCCCAGGAGGCGGATGAGCCGTTCACGGGGTTTAGAGTGCTGGAAGATGGGGTCGCCGCATAAACAAGTGTCGCGAAACAGAGCGCAGCCAGAACGAGAAATATTCCCGGCTGCAAATTAAATCTACTGGCCCGGCCAACTCTATTGGCAGTGTATCTGGACACGGGAAAAACCTCCTTGTGTCTTTGTAGTGGGTCCATTTTCAGGGCACTGTTACAGCCTGAGGGAGGCTATAGAGTGATTCGGGGTACGGTAAATCCGGCGAAGACCTGATTTCTCGCGCGGAGAATCACTGAGGGGCAGGACTTGATGACTTGACCGGGGATATTTGTGTCGGCGATCGGGCGGCTGCAAATCCCCGGGGCTGCTTTCAACATGATCGGTAACGACGGCCGCGCCTACCCGGTGCAGACGCTGTGGAGCAACAAAAGCCTTAGCGGAATTGGCGCCTGCTCGCAGGGCTTCTGAAACGCCTTTGACCCGTCGATCACCGAGTTAGCGTGGAGTAAGGTGCCACGCGCCGCCCGGCCACTTCCCCGAGCCGGGCGTTTTGCTTTTCATTTCTCTTCGGATTCACTCTTTGGCACTACAAAGAAACAATAACGTCAGCCCCCACATTTCTATTTTCTATTTTCCAATCTATTTTCTGAAACACGTTTCATCACACCGGGACGCACGAACAAATCACTCAGTAATTTCTTGCAAGATATTCGTGCAGGCGGCCGATTCGAAAAGCGGCATCGCCGGTCTCGATTTGCAGCATCAGCTGAGTGGCGGCCAATTGGTTGTGGAAGTCGAATGCCGCGGAAGTGTCAGGCGCCGCAACCAGTTGAAGATTCTTCTCCAGCTGTTTGTTCTCTTCCTCAAGAGACTTCAGTTTCGCCTCCTGCACCATCGCGCATTCCACCAGCTGCTGCCGAAGCACCTCCATCTGCCGCACCACGTCGCTCTCTTCCACTTTCTTCCATTCGCCATGCGCTTCCACCGCTCGGTCCAGATGCCGGTTGATGGAGCGGCTGGCGAGATTGTAGCTGACCGAGACCTGTCCATATGGCTGCGTGCCCTGGGCAACCGGATTTACCTGCTGATGGACGCCGACCGTGAGGGCGACATCCCAATTATTTTGCCGGCTCAGCTTGTCCTGCACACGCTGCGCGCCGTCCTCGCTGTTCTGTTTTCGCGTCACCAGCTCTTTCAACGACTGATCGCTCAATGCCGGAACATAGATTGCCGAGAGCTTTGAGTGCGTATCCGCGCGGTCAGCCTCCAGCCTGATTCGGGTAGTCTGCAACGTGAACAACATCAGTTGCGTGGCATTCCGCGCCTCTAACATCTTCGTGGTCTGCGCGGTCAGCGTGTCCAGAGATTTCGAGGCCTGTTCGATCAGCGAGAGCCTGTTAAGAAGTGCTTCTTTTTCCAGGCTCGCCACCGCGTATTGGATTTCTTGCTGAGCTCCCGTGGCGGCCTTGTATAGCTCGCAATTCTTTCGCGCGACCTCCATCGTCAGCTCCGCTTTCCTGACATCGGAAAGGCCGAGCGTCGCTCCTCCAACCAACTGCATGGGCAACCCGGTCTCTGGCTGTGTAAATCCCGCCGTTGCCGTGGGCGTGCGCAGCAGATTTCGTTGCGCCTGCGCCTGTTCCATCAAGTACGTACAGTAGGCCTGCTGTTCTTGTTGGCCTCGTGCGATCGCGGGGACGGAACAGAGCAAACCTGCAGCCAGCAGGGGTTTCCAGCAATTCCTGATCATCGGATTCTCCTCAGAACAATAACGGTTTACGGCCGAGGAACACGGTCTTGGACTTCGCGGATTCCTGGTTGTCGAGGCTCATCTGCATCAGGAATCCTCGAATGTTGGTTTTGAAGATGGGATGAACGGCTGTCTCTTCGCCCGCAAATACCTGGTTCACTGTGCCGACTTTGCGGCACGCGAACATATTCAGGTAGCAGTCGTACACCGGACGCCCAGCCACCGCGCTTGCCTGGTTGTCGTACGGAACGAACGCGAAGTACAGCGTCTTGCCTCCGGACGCATTCAGATAATACGGGCTTTGTTTCGCGGTGCGAATGGCCTCGCGCAACCGGGTGATCTGTTGCGCTTCTTCCTGCATCTGCTTTTCGGAGACGTTGATTGCCACATCGAGCTGCGCCGCCTCAGAGCGCAACTCCGCCTGCTTTTCCAGCACGTCCAGCGAATCCGTCCCCGTCGTGTTCTTCTGCAGGACGCTGTCCGTCAGCAGCACCTCGGCAATTTTGCTGTCGGTGTATGCGCTCTCTGCCTGGTTCAGCGCGGACAACTGGGTGGCTGCGTCGCCCTTTGTAATCAAGCCGGCCGCCAGGTCTTTGTTGATGTTGGACTCGACTTCCTTCAGCTGCTTCAGCACTGTCTGGGTCTTCACGTTGTCGGCCTGCTTCTGCGTGTCCAGTGTGGCGAGTTGCGGCCCGATGGATCGGTTGTGGACTCGCTCGCGGGCAATCGCCGCCTGTAGCTGAGGCTCAAGCGCCAGCAGCGCTGCCCGGTGCTTTTTCATCTCGGCAATGCCACTTTCCAATTTCTGCGAATCCACTTTCAGGTCTTCGATGGTCTGCTGGCTGGTCACCAGCTTTTGCCGGAAGTCGAGGCTTTTCTCGTCGACCGCGGAAAGAATGATCGGCGCGGCCCACGAGGTGCTCAACGCATAAAAACCCATCACAAAGGCATAAGTAAGGATCCCGCCCAGCACCAGGTACAGCACGGTTATCGCAAACACGCGGTAAAGCGAAATCACAACTTTGTAATGGAGTGATTGCCCGGGCGAGGCTTTCTTTGGCGCCGCGGGCGGAGTATCAGTGGTCAGGGTTGGCAAGCAGCACCTCTTGTTCTTCTTTGGTTCGCGTTCCCCAATCTGCGGAATCCATCGTGCACAGCGCCAACGGCGTCAGGAACAAGCTGCTCACCAGCGACCACGCGACATAAGCGCCAAACACCAGCGGATGGGCCAACGCTTCTCGCGCACTGTATTTCTTGATCACCCAGGTCAGCACGGCTCCGATTCCAAGCGCTGTCAGCAGGGGCAGCGGCCCCGCCCACGCCAGCGGGTCCGAAGAGAGCATGGTAACCACAACCAGAAAGCCAACCAGTGCCCCAAGAGGCGTCAGTACCAGCGTGAATACCGTGTTCGGATGCAATTTCCAGACTCGTTGAGGAAGTGTTCGCAGCGTGTAGAAAAAATCGCGCACGATGCTGCGTCGCCACCGCAATTGCTGCTTGAATAGCACCGACAGCGTGTTCGGAACGGTAGTCCAGCAAAGCGCGTCATTATTGATATACGTTCCGTAGCCGCGCAGCAGCGTCTGGTGCGTAAGGAATCTGTCTTCGCCTTGATTCACCGGAATGCCAAACCAATGCCGCGCGCGAATCGCCGGTTCGATCTCCAGCAGCAGTTCGCGCCGGATGGCAAACAGGCATCCGCTGATGCAGCAGATGCTCCGCGTCCAATTCTCGGGAATTTTGTAAAGCTGGAACGCCGAAAAATAAATCACCGTCTGGATGCCCGTGATTATGTTGTCGTTTGGATTTCGGACGCCCACCCTGCCGCCCACCGACCCGATCCGCGGCTCGGAGAAGCAGGCAGTCAACTCGCGAATCGCATCCTCGTGAAAAATGCAATCCGAATCGATCGAGATGATGATGTCGGCGGAGGAATGCTGCAGCGCGTTGCAGACCGTGCGCGCCTTTCCGCTGTTGACCGCGTTCCGTCCGGTGCGGATGCGAATGTTCGTGAAATCGCGCTCGGCCTTCAGCACCCACTCGTAGCTGTCGTCAACGGAACAATCGTCCTGCGCGATCACTTCGAATTTCTCTTCCGGATAGTTGCACTTGCTGATGCTTTCGATCGTTTCGTACACCGTCTTGCCCTCGTTGAAGCAGGGCATCAGGACGCTGACCGTTGGCTGGTAGCTGTAATCCTTCTGGATTTGTGTGCTGGGGAAAGAAAGCTTCAGGATGATTCCCATCACGTACTTGACGACGGAAATCAGCAGGCACAGGACCATGACGAGCCAGAGAAGTATCGGAGCCATTCGTGCAACATCTCCCGTGGCACATCGCCCATTCAGGTTGCGAGAACTTCCACGATTGTATACCCGCTTCGATTGTCCGCGGCTCCCCGGCGCGGGGATTGTTTCCATCAACGCCACCTGAATCTCCAAAAATAATTCCGCGCTCGATTGACACCCCTTACCGCGCCTCGTAAACTGACTTGGACATCCAGCAGGCAAGGGAAGTGGGGAAGTGCCGTGCAAATCGGCCGCGGTCCCGCCACTGTATTCGGCTTCATCGCCGAGAGCCAGGCTACCCTCCCTCGCCGCCGTGGTTGGGCCTACTTCGCGAGAGGGTACGCCTCCAGAATGACCCCGGCTTCTCGCCGGGTTTTTTTATTTTCAAATTTCTCGCGGCACTTTCGTCAGGGGAGCTTTGTGCACCAGAGTTTTGCCAATGCCATGCGCCGCCGCGTCACCGTTTTTGGTGTCGCGCTCGTTCTGCTCGGTGCCACGCCTCTCCGCGCCCAGATTTCGCCGCCTGCGCCTGCTCCGCCCGCCACGCACGAGGTCGTTGACGAGGCCGGCCGCACCGTTCGCGTCCCCCTGCTTCCCTCGCGCATCGTTTCTCTTGCGCCCAGCCTGACGGAAACGCTTTACGCTCTTGGCGTCCAGGATCGCCTCGTCGGCGATACTGACTACTGTGACTTTCCTCCCGACGCGCAAAAGAAACAGAAAGTCGGCGGCATCATCAATCCAAATCTCGAAGAGATTGCGGCGCTCCATCCGGACCTCGTTCTCGTTACCAAGGAAATTAATCGCCTGGAGACCGTCCGCGCTCTCGACGCCCTCGGCATCCCCGCCTACGCCACCCATTCCCGCAACATTGACGACATTCTTTCCACCACCCAAAAGCTCGCCGACCTCCTTGGCGTGCCCGAAACCGGCAAGTCCCTGGCCGCTGATCTTCAAGCTCGCCTCGCCGCGCTTCACGCCAGGCTTGAACTGCTCCCGCCAAGTCGCGTTCTCTTTGTCGTCTGGACGCGCCCGCTCATCTCTGTCGGCAAAAACACTTTTATTGCCGATGCCCTCCGCAGAGCCGAAGCCACAAGCATTGTGGACGCCTCGCAAGACTGGCCTCAGATGAATCTCGAAGAAGTCGTCCGTCTGCAACCCGATTATCTGGTGTTCGCGGCCTCGCATCCGGATTCCGCCGTGCGCGATTTTGAAGCCCTTTCAGCGCTGCCCGGTTGGCAGTTGCTCGATGCCGTGCGCAATCGCCGTTTCGCGGTTATCAGCGACGCCGTGAATCGCCCTGCTCCCCGCATCGTTTCTGCCATCGAAGACCTCGCGCGCCAGCTTCATCCAGCCGCGTTTCAGGAGCAGTCCGTTCCCGAAAAGCCTGCGGTTCCCGTCCACATCACTTTTGGCGCGCAACCCTTCGAAGAGGAGCAGTCATGCGCCCGCTGACCCTCACCCGGCTCCTGATTCGCTGCGGCATTCTGGCGCTGATTCTTTTTGCCGTGGTCGTCGTGGCCATGAAACTTGGCGCCGTCCAGGTTTCGCTCTACGGACTCGGCAAGGATCTATTCAGTGTCCTTCTTCATCGCACCACCAATTTATCCAGTGACTACGGCATGATTGTGCTCGGCATCCGCTTACCGCGAATTCTTCTCGCGGTCTTTGTGGGCGCTTCGCTTTCGGTTTCCGGGGTCAGCTTTCAGGCGCTGCTTCGTAATCCTCTCGCCGATCCCTATGTGCTCGGCATCTCTTCCGGCGCCGCGCTTGGAGCAATCGTCGCGCTCATTGTGGAAGCGCGCCTCGATCTGACCCCCGAAATGGCCGGGTTGATCACCCCGGTCGGCGCGTTTTTCGGCGCCGCCTTGACCATCGCGGCCGTTTACGTACTCGGGCGTCGTGATGGACAGATTGACAGCACCACGCTGCTCCTCGGCGGCATCATCACCGCTTCGTTCCTCCAGGCGGTCATCATGTTCCTGATGACCACTCTCTCTGGCAATAATCTTCGCGGCAGCGCCTTCTGGTTTATGGGCGATCTTTCCACTCCGCAGCCTCGCAGCCTGCTTTACTTCCTTTCGTTCGGCTTCGTCATTGCCGCTGGCGCAATTTACACCACCGCCTCCGATCTGAATCTTCTGCTCGCCGGTGAAAAAGAAGCCATGCATCTTGGCGTGGACGTGCCGCGCGTCCGCATCGTCGTCTATATTGCCGCTTCCATCCTCACTGGCCTCGCCGTCAGTGTCAGCGGCACGATCGGCTATGTCGGCCTGCTTGTCCCCCACGTCATGAGGCTCATCTTCGGCTCCGACCATCGCATGCTGATCCCCGCTTCCGCATTGGGTGGCGCGATCGCCCTCGTGATTGCGGACACGCTTGCGCGCACCGTCACTTCGCCAACCGACTTGCCCGTCGGCGCAATGACTGCTCTCGCCGGCGCGCCGCTTTTCATCTACCTGCTTCGCCGGAGAATGGCATGAGTAGCGCGCTGCGCCATCCGCTTCCCGGAGACACTTCGCGCGCCACCACGGACGTGCGTCTCAGCGTCGAACAGGTCAGCTACGCATACGCGCCGAATCCTTCGCAAGCTCCGCTATTCACTCTGGAGGCGATGAGCTTCCAGGCCAAGCCCGGCGAACTCGTCGCCATTCTCGGCCCCAACGCCAGTGGCAAATCCACGCTCCTCAAGTTAATCTCTGGCGCGCTCCATCCGCTCTCCGGCCGTATTTTCCTGAACGGTATCGAAACGCATTCGCTTCCCGTCAAAACGCGGGCGCAGCGCATCGCTCTCGTCCAGCAGGAAAGCCGCCTGCTTTTTCCTTCACATGCCTGGGAATTTGTCATGCAGGGGCGCCACCCCTATGGCGGCGGCCTGCGGTTTGAATCCCAGGAAGACATCCTGATCGCCAAGAACGCGCTGGCGCAGGTCGGCGCTGCGGACCTCGCCGACCGCTGGATGGACAAAATTTCCGGTGGAGAAAAGCAGCGCATTATTCTCGCCCGCGCCCTCGCGCAACAGCCCTTGCTCCTGCTTCTGGATGAGCCGACGCTGCATCTCGATATTGGCGCTCAGGTAGATCTTCTGGAATCCCTGCGCCGCCTCGCCGCTCAGAATCGCTACACCGTTGTTGTCGTCACGCACGAACTGAACCTCGCGGGCGAATACGCCGATCAAGTTGTTCTGATGCACCGCGGCAAATGTCTTCGCGTTGGTCCGCCGGCGACGGTGCTCCAGCGCGAGATTCTCGAACAGGTTTTTCAGGCGCCGCTTTCCGTGGAGATGACTCCCTCCGGCAGGCCGCGCGTAACGCTTTTTTCGAATAAGTAGAAGTTTCCTTGTCCACCTCAACCCGGGGGCCTTGCGCCTCCGACATTCGTAAACCGCAGCGGGCTCTGCCCCTCCACATCAACCGCGGACTTCGTGCTCGGGAAGACGGTGCAACACCGTCGCCGCCGCGCGACTGTAAGGCGAATGCATGGCTCGCCAGCCACTGTGGCCATTTTCCGCCACGGGAAGGCAGCGAGTGAACTCTGTAGTGGCCGAACTTTAGATCGGCCCAAGGTAGCCGCAGGCTTCAGCCTGCCAAGCCGTTCAGAGCTCCTTTTCGCCAAGCCAGGAGACCGGCGAAGTCTGCAGCCCGTGCAAGCCTCTTTGCACCGGCCAACCTTCAAGCTCCCGCGCGTGAGGGAGCGGAGGAACCATGAAAAACACATTCGCTCTACTTTCTTTGCTCGCCGCATTTTTTGTTCCCGCTCTAAGCTCCAAGGCCGCACCGCAATCCCAGAACAGCAACGCTCACCTAGCCGGCACGCTCACCGATCCATCAGGCGCACCTGTCGGCGAAGTTCAGATCACCGCACAACCAGAAGCCTCCTCGGCAGGCCAATCCGTTTCTGTCGTGTCTTCCACCGACGGCTCGTATTCCGTTTCTCTGCCCGCGGGCCGCTATCGCCTGCGCTTTTCTCGCTCTTCCTTCGCCACGCGCGAAACCGTACTCACTCTCGCGCCCGGCGAATCCCGTGTCCTGAACCTTCAGCTCGACCTCGAGCCGCTTTCCTCAAGCGTCATCGTCACCGGGCAAACTGTGCCGTCAACCGTACAGCAAACCACCGCGCCCACCGACGTGATCTCCCGTGAAACGATCGACAATCGCCAGGCCGTTTCTCTGCCGGAACTTCTGGAATTTTCACCCGGCATCGCTGTCGGCCGCACCGGCCCCTTCGGAGGCTCTGCTTCCATTTTCCTCAACGGCGGCAATTCCAACTTCACCAAGGTCCTCGTCGACGGCACTCCCATCAACCCACCCGGCAGCGGGGTCGATTTTTCCAGCCTTACCACGGAAAACATCGACAAGGTGGAAGTCGTGCGCGGCGCCGAAAGCGCCATCTACGGCAGCGACGCCGTTTCCGGCGTCATCCAACTCTTCACCCACCGCGGCGATACCCGCGTTCCCGCGTTCAGCGCCTATTCCGAAGGCGGCAATTTGTCCTCTGCCCGCGGTGGCGCCGACCTCAGCGGCCTCGTAGGTAAATTCGATTATTCCGCGGCCGCCGCCTATTTTCAGACCGACGGCCAGGGCCCGAACGATTACTTCGTAAACCGCACCCTCTCCGGAAATTTCGGCTACTCGTTTTCCAGCACCAACCAACTCCACCTCTCGCTCCGCAACAACGCCAGCGACGCAGGCATCCCCGGCCCCACGTTGCAGGGCCCGCCGGATCTCTTCCAGGGCTACGGCCAGAAAATCTTCTCCGCCAACGCCCGCTGGGAGTTCACCACCGGCTCCCACTGGCATCACCAACTCATGGCTACGGATTCCTACACTCGCCAGCACAGTTTCGCGAATCAGGGAGATACATTTCCCTTCGACTCGCTCCTCACCTTCAATCGAACAGCGATCAATCCACAATCCAGCTACGTCTCGCGCAAATTCATCGCCACCGCCGGCTATCAATACGAAGTCGAAAACGGCGGCATCAACTTTATTTCGCCCGGCCATCTGCGCCGCAACAATCAGGCAGGCTATCTCGACTTTCGCTACACTCCCATTTCCAGGCTTACTCTCGATTTCGGCGGCCGCGTCGAGGCCAACAGCAGCTATGGCACTCGCGTCGTTCCCCGGGCCGGTGGCACCTACGCGCTGCGTTATGGCAAAAGGTTTTTCGGCGACACACGCTATCACGCCTTCTACGGCCAGGGCATCAAGGAACCGCGTTTCGACCAGACCTTTGGCACAGACCCGTGCGTTCCGGGAAATCCCAACCTCAAGCCGGAAGCCAGCAAGGGCTGGACCACCGGCTTCGATCAGAAACTCGCTTCCGACCGCTGGAAACTTTCCGCTGACTATTTCTACAGCCGTTTTTACGACATCGTCAGTTTTGCCCCGACGTCCGCTTTTTGCGGCACCTATTTCAACACCGATCTGGCTTTTGCCCGCGGCCTCAATCTTACTTCCGAAGTCCGCGTGAACAAGTGGCTCTTCGTCAACGGCAATTACACTTACGACGACACGCGGGTCCTCAAATCCGAAAATCCCTTTGCCGATCCTTCGCTGGTTCCCGGCAGCCGCCTGATCCGCCGTCCGGTAAATTCCGGCTCCTTCGGCCTCAACGTGAACTACGCGCGCGTCAATTGGAATTTCATCGGCTACTTCACTGGTGTACGCACGGATTCCAATTTCGTGAATCCCACGCAGACCACGAATCCCGGTTACGCCCGTTTCGATATGGCCGCAAACTATAACGTGACTCGTGGCCTCTTCGTCACCGTCCGCACCATCAATCTCTTCGACAAGCAATACCAGGATGCGCTTGGTTACCCAGCGCTCGGCCGCTACTACATGCTGGGCCTGCGCTACGCCTTCGCCGGAAAAAACTGATGCGCAATGCCAATGCCTTTGTAGGGGCCGGGTTTACCCGGCCCTCTTCAACAACGGAGCGCGAATCCCCAATGTCCGAACCAATCCTCTTCTGCTGGAGCGGCGGCAAAGACAGCGCCCTCGCGCTGCACGCCCTGCTCCGAGAAAAAAAAGTCCGCGTCGCAGCGCTCCTCACCACCGTGACCGAGGGCTACGACCGCATCAGCATGCACGGCGTTCGCCGCGAACTTTTGCAGCGGCAGGCGGAGTCTCTCGGCCTGCCACTACACGAAGTCTTCATCCCGCCGCAATGCGTCAACCCGATATACGAAGCACGGATGGAAGCGGCCTTACTCCAGTTTTACAATCAGGGCATCCGCAGCGTGGCCTTCGGCGACATCTTCCTCGAAGACCTCCGCCTCTACCGCGAAAAAAACCTCGCTCGTATCGCAATGCAGGCTATGTTCCCCATCTGGAAGCGCGACACCCGCAACCTCATCCGCGAATTCCAAGCCTCGCGATTCCGCTCCGTCGCCGTCTGCGTCGACCCCAAAGTCCTCGATCCCAGCTTCGCCGGCCGCGAACTCGGCGCATCCTTCTTCGCCGATCTCCCGCCCACCGTCGATCCCTGCGGCGAAAACGGCGAATTCCACACCTTCGTCTTCGACGGCCCCATCTTCTCGCGCCCCATCGCCTTCACCCTCGGGGAAACCGTCCAGCGCGATTCCTTCATCTTCCGCGATCTGTTGCCCAGCGGCCCATAAAACCGTCGCTGGCGCCGGCGAAACCCGTGGCACAGCCATTCCTGGCTGTGCTCTTGGATTTTCCTTAGGGGGCCGGGGCTTCAGCCCCGGCGTAAAGTTGCGAAGGGAACTGGGCTTTAGCCCCTGAAGAAAGCTAGTCGAGCGGCAGGCGCAATCGCGATTTATGAAATCAGTTGCATTCAAAGAATTTCAATAGGAGGCTTGATTCAAATCATGTTCCAGGAAAAATCGTCCACTAACGTTTTCGTTCTTCGCACCATTCTCGCTGCCGTAATGATCGTGTTCGCCGCCGTGGTGCGCATCCTTCCTCACCCCTGGAATTTCACCCCCATCGGCGCCATGGCCATTTTCTCCGGCGCCATGTTCCGCGATCGCCGCGTCGCCTTTCTTTTCCCACTCCTGGCTCTCTTCGCCGGCGACCTCTTCGTCGGCATTCATCGCCTCATCCCCATTGTCTACGCCAGCTTCCTGCTTAGCGTGCTGATAGGCACTTTGCTCGCGAATAACCGCGCCATTCTCCGCATCGGCGGCGCCGTTTTCCTCGGCGCCCTCCAATTCTTCCTCGTCACCAATTTCGCCGTCTGGCAACTCTTCGGCACCTACCCGCACACGCCCGCAGGCCTCGCCGCCTGCTACATCGCGGGTCTGCCGCTATTTGGCAATACACTCGCCAGTGACGCCATCTACTCAACGCTTTTCTTCGGCACCTTCGCACTTGCGGAAAAGCTCTATCCCTCGCTGAGCGAGCTTGCGGCGCAGACAGCGGAATAAGGAGTCTCCATGATCGAATCGTGTATCCCTCGCGTTGGCGTCGGCGTTCTGTTGGTAGATGAGCTCAACCGTGTGCTGCTCACCTTGCGCAATCGCCCCCCGGAGGCCGGATTCTGGAGCATCGTCGGCGGCCAACTCGATTTTCTGGAGACCCTCGAAGAATGCGCCACAAGGGAGGCGCGCGAGGAAGTCGGCGTCGAAGTCTCCATCCAGTCCCTGCTCTGCGTAACCGACCACTGCCTGCCGCAGGAAAACCAACATTGGGTTTCCCCAGCCTACCTCGCAAGAGTTCGCACCGGCCAGGCCGTCAATTGTGAACCGGATAAGACCGCCGACGTCCAGTGGTTCCCGCTCGATCGCCTGCCACCCAATCTCACCATGACCGCCAGCAACGCCATCCGCGCCTACACCCGGCAACGCCTGCCGCCGGGCCGGGACTTGCCGCGGTGATGCTATAATTCCTGTTTCGCCATGACGAAATTCGCCACCGAATCGTCCATGTCTCCCGAACTCCTCGCCAAATACGAGCCAGTCATCGGCCTGGAAGTCCACGTCCAGCTCGCCACCAAAACCAAAATTTTCTGCGGTTGCTCCACGCGGTTTGGCGATGCGCCCAATTCCAACGTCTGCCCGGTCTGCCTCGGCCTGCCCGGCACGCTCCCTGTCCTCAACAAGCGCGCCGTCGAAATGGCGATGCGCGCCGCTCTGGCCATCAACTGCACCGTTCACGAGCATTCCCGCTTCGCGCGCAAGAATTATTTTTACCCCGACCTTCCCAAGGGCTACCAGATCTCGCAGTACGAATTGCCCCTGGCCACCGGCGGCTGGCTCGAAGTCGAAGTCCACGGCGAAAAAAAGCGCATCGGCATCACCCGCTTGCATCTGGAGGAAGACGCCGGGAAATCGCTCCACGACGGCTTCCCGCACTCGGATGAAAAAACCTACGTCGATTTCAACCGCTGCGGCACCCCGCTCAGCGAAATCGTCTCCGAGCCGGACATGCGTACGCCCGACGAGGCCTACGCTTACCTCACCACGCTGCGTCAGATCTTGCTCTACACTGGCGTCAGCGACGTCAACATGGAGGAAGGCTCGCTCCGCTGCGACGCCAACGTCAGTGTCCGCCTCCGCGGCGCCACGGAATTCGGCACTAAGGTGGAAGTAAAAAATCTCAACTCGTTCCGCTATCTTGCAAAAGCTCTTGAGTATGAAATCGAACGCCACATTGGCGTCATTGAATCCGGCGGACGCATTTCCCAGGAGACGCGCCTCTGGAATCAAGCCGCGAACCGCACCGATTCCATGCGCTCCAAGGAAAAAGCCCACGACTACCGCTATTTTCCGGAGCCCGATCTATTGCCCGTCCACGTCAGCCCGGCCTGGCGCGACGAAGTCCTCCGCTCCCTGCCCGAACTCCCCGCAGCCAAGCGCGCCCGCTTCGTTTCTGCTTACGGCATCACGCCCTACGACGCCGAAGTTCTCACGGGCTCGCAGGAGCTTGCCGATTATTTCGAGACTGTCGTAAAAGCCGCCGCGCCCGGCAAAGCCGCCGCCAACTGGATGCAGACCGAACTCCTCCGTCGCCTCAATGATTCCGGCAAGGAGATCAAAGCAAGCCCTGTGAAGCCCGCGGCCCTCGGCGAGCTTGTCGTGCTGGTGGACTCCGGCAAAATCACCGGCGCAATCGGCAAAAAAGTCTTTGCAACCATGTTCGAAACCAGCCGCTCTGCTTCGAACATCGTCGCGGCCGAAGGCCTCGGCGCCCAGGTCGCGGACGACGCCATCGAAAAAGCCGCGCGCGAAGTCATCGAGAAAAATCCCGACAACGTCGCCAAATTCAAATCCGGCAACGAAGGCGTCTTCAAATTTTTCGTCGGCCAGGTAATGAAGGCCACCAAAGGCCAGGCCAATCCCCAGGCGGTCAACGACATAGTCCGCCGCCTGCTGTCATAGCTTTTGTAGCGGCCGCTTTCCGAAGCGGGCGCCGTTCAGCCACATGTTCAGGAGAACCAGTTCATGCTCAAAATCGGCGACAAAGCTCCCGAATTCACCCTCGCCTCCGACAGCGGCAAGCAACTCTCGTTGAAGGATTTCAAGGGCCGCCGCGTCCTGCTCTTCTTTTTCCCCAAAGCGAACACCCCCGGTTGAACGGTCGAAGCGTCCGAGTTTCGTGACGCAAAAAAGAAGTTCGACCAGCTCAGTGTCTCCATTCTCGGAGCCAGCGCCGATCCGGTGAAGGCCCTGCAGAACTTCAGCGACAAGTACAAACTGAATTTCCCGCTGCTCAGCGATCCCGCGCACAAAATGATTCAATCCTACGGCGCGTGGCGCGGCAAGAAATTCATGGGCCGCTTGTTCAAGGGAATCATACGCAGCAGCTTTCTGATCGGCACCGACGGCAAAATCGAGGAAATCTGGGACCCCGTCCGCGCCAAAGGCCACGCCGCCGAAGTCCTCGCCCGCTTGACCGAATAAGCGAAGTCTCTCTTTATTCTTTCACGTAGCGCTGGCCTTTTAAGCGCGCCTTTTGAGCCCCGAACGAATTTACGGGGCCAGCCCCTTCTCCCGCACCTAGACCTCCACCTGCAACTCTTCTCCCACCGGCTCGATCAACATATTGTCGATCAAACGCGTCTTCCCAAAATACACCGCCAACACTGCGAAACACCGGCGCGCCACCCGCACCGCCGGCTCAAACGTCTCCGCGTCCACAATCTCCGCGTAATCCACACGCGCCCGCGGCTCACTCGCCAGAACCGTGGTCATCGCTCCTTGCAACTCCAACGAATCCCGCATCCCCCCGGCAATCTCGCTCTTCGCCGCCAGCAATGCCCGATACAACACCGTCGCCGCTCTTCGCTCTTCTCCTTGCAAATAAGCGTTCCGTGAACTCATCGCCAGCCCGTCCGCCTCGCGCACGATCGGGCAAACCACAATCTCCGTATCGAGATTCAGGTCGCGCACCATCTGCTGTACAATCCGCACCTGCTGCGCGTCTTTTCGCCCGAAGTACGCAAAGTGCGGCTGCACAATTTCCAGCAGCTTCATCACCACCGTGGATACGCCGCGAAAATGCCCCGCGCGCGACCTGCCCTCCAGCCGCTCGCTCAAGCCCTCCACATTCACATACGTCGAAAATCCCGGCGGATAAATCTCCCCCGCCTCCGGCAGAAATAACCCATCCACGTTCGCAGCTGTCAATTTCACCACGTCCGCCTCCAGCGGACGCGGATACCGCGACAAATCTTCATTCGCCGCAAATTGTTTGGGATTCAAAAAAATCGAAGCGTACACCGGCGAGCATTCCCGCCTCGCCCGCTCCACCAGCGCCAGGTGCCCCGCGTGCAGCGCTCCCATCGTCGGCACCAGCCCGATAAGCCGCTGCTCTTGCCGCGCCGCCCGCGCTCGTTCTTTCATCCAGGCAACAGTTCGAATCGTCTCCATCCGCGCTAAGCGCCTGCCGCCGTGGCGCGTTCCCGGTAATAGTGCATCAAGTCCGTCAGCTCCGGCTTTGCGCCCAATTGCCGCAGCAACGTTGTCACCTGGCCCCGGTGGTAGGTCCCGTGATTCACCACATGCTGCATTGATTGCCAAAGTGGATTGCTGTAAACGCCAAATTTCAACGTCTTGTATTCCAGCACCCGGTTCAAATCGTCCTGCGTCAATGAGCTCACAAATCCAAGCAGCCGCCCCTCAAGCTCTGTCCATCTTTTTTGCAAGCTTGCCACATCTTGAAATTCGGTCCCATCCGGCAGTGATCCCGGTGATCGCCCCTGAAACCGTTCCAGCCACACCCACTCCGCGCCATAAATGTGGGCTGCGGTGTCGCGCAACGAACCGAAACTCGATCCCATTGGTCGCAAAAACTCTTCCTGTTTTACCGCTGCGACCGCCCCCAGTATCCTCCGGTTGGCCCACGCGTTGAATTCGTACAGCACGAGCATCTCTTGCGGAGTCATGTCCGCCCTCCTTGCCACCAATGATTTGGTTGGAATGTCCCGCTCAGCGGGCAATTCGAATGGGTTTTCCCGGCTTGATCGCGCTCGGCGCGTGATAAGACTCCGCATCCGAAGGGAAACTTCCGCCCTGCACGTCCGCGCAATATTCGCGCACGGCCTGCGAAATCACTTCGCCCACGTTCGCATAACGCCGCGCAAACTTCGGCGGCTCCTGAAACGTCAGCCCCAGCAGATCGTGCAGCACCAGGATCTGCCCGTCGCAATCGGGCCCCGCGCCGATGCCGATCGTCGGAATCCGCACGCTTTTCGTAATCTCCGCCGCCAGTTCGCGCGGGATTCCTTCCAGCACAATCGAAAATGCCCCGGCCGCTTCCACCGCCCGCGCGTCGCGCAACAACTGCTCCGCGCCACCCGCCGTTTTTCCCTGTACGCGATACCCGCCCATCGCATTCACCGATTGCGGCGTCAGTCCCACATGACCCATCACCGGAATTTCCGCTTCCGTCAGCCGCGCAATCACTTCCAATCGCCGCTCGCCGCCTTCCACCTTCACGGCTTCCGCGCCGGCCTCTTTCACAAAGCGCACCGCGTTCTTCAGCGCTTCGTTCACATCGCCCTGGTAGGTGCCAAACGGCATGTCGGCCACCACCAGCGCCCGCTGCACGCCTCGCCGCACCGCCTTCGTGTGGTGCAGCGCCTCCTCCATCGTCAGCGGCAGCGTGCTTTCATATCCAAGCACCACCATCGCCACCGAATCGCCCACCAGCACCACGTCCACTCCGGCCTCGTCCATCAAGCGGGCGGTCGGATAGTCGTAGGCCGTCAGGCAGGTGATTTTTCGCTTGTTTGGGGAATCCGCAGCCGTGGACTTCCGCTGCAGCAATTCGGGAACGGTCACTTTCGCACTGTTCCCATTCGGAATGATGCTCATGTCGGCCTCCGGTGCCGTTCCCTAAGTTCGGGATACAGCCCTCGCGCGAACACCCCAACTATAACAAATTGTCATGCCAGTCACCACAATTTGTGATGCGCAACTTTCTCATGTAGTGGCCGAACTTTAGATCGGCCAGAGACTCTGTCATTTCTCTGTTCCAAGGTTCACTACCCGCTGCTCCAAATTCCACCCGCGCAATCCTACGCTGACGCCTGCCGTCGCTGCCGCCTTTGAAAACTCCACAACCACCTCTCTCTTCTCCCCAGGCAGCAACGAAACATAGTTGTCGCTGTAATACGCCGGCAGCACCCGCGTCTTTCCATCTGCTTGTAGCAACGTCAACTTCAATTCAATCGCCGCCGCAGGCCCCGCATTTTCCAACACAACCTTCACGCGCTCCTCGTCTCCCTCGACCGCCGTTCGCACCGTCGTCTTGATCTGCGCCTCTCCCAACCGGTTCAATTTCCGGTAATCCGCGCTAGCTCCGCCCATCCAGTAAAAATTGTCGGACACCAGCTTCCCGGACGCATCGCGCAACTCCAATTTCACCAGCGCCACGTTCTCTTTCACAAATGGCGCCAGGTCCAGCGCAAAAAATTCCGTGGTCCCGCTCGCTACATCCTTCTTCTCCTCGTGCTCCGCCAGCAGTTTGTTCTCCAGCGAATACACGCGCGCATGTGCCGTCAGTCCCGCCTTCGTGTCGGGCAGCGAATTGGCCACCTCTACCGCGTAATTCGAAGGGTCCAGCTGCACGTGAACCATTTCGCTCGCCTTCTTCACCCCGTAAAACGACGCCTGCGTATCATAATCCGAGCTCAAAATCTGCCACGTCGAACTCGGCCACGCCGGCTGCGTCATCCACAGCATCCGGCCCGTATTCGGCGCCCACAGATGCGCATTCATCCCCTCGAAAACCGCGCGGTGCTGCACGTAGTTAAACATCTGCGCCTTTCGCTCGAAATCCTCCAGGCTCGTCGGCGCCCCGAATTCTTTCTCCATCTCCGCCATGAGCGGCGTCATGTCCCCGTTCGAGCTCTGGTGCCAGTCGTGATACGCCCAGTTGTCGCTGATCGGCCACAAATCCTCGGGCGGAATCCACGCCTTCCAATTCTCCAGCGTCGGAAACGACGGCGTGCCTGTCTCCACGGAAAATCCATGATTCAGCATCGTGAAATACAGTTTCGGCTCCACGTATTTGTACGGCCCGCTGTTCTGCAGGTTCACCTGGTTCGAAGTCGGCGTGTAATATCGCGTCCCATCCACCGTCCGTGTCAATTTCTCCAGCCCCTCGTTCAAGATTGGCTGCGGCACGCCCTCATTCCGCCCGCACCATACCGCAATCGACGGATGATTCCGGAAGCGCGCAATCGTGTCCCGCGCATTTTCCAGGAACAGCGCAGGGTCCTCCGGCTCGATATTGTAATTTTGCGTTGAAGCCCAAAAATCGTTCCACACCAGCAATCCGTACTCGTCTGCCAAATCAAAAAAAACTTCCTCCGTGCTCTGCCCAACCCAGTTGCGAATAATGTTCACGTTCGCGTCGCGGTGCAGCCGGAAAAACGGATCCATCCGCTCCCGCGAAACGCGCTTCAGCATATCGTCCATTCCCCAACTGCCGCCGCGCGCCGCAATCCGTACCCCATTTACCTTAATCGTCAGATAGGGCGTCGCCCGGGTATCTTCCAAATGTTTCACCGCCGCCGATCTCTCTGCGCCCGGCTTCAGCGAAGCCACCCACGACTTCCAGCTATCCCTCCACTCTTCGGGAAAAATCGCCGGGAACGGGTCCGCCAACGGCACGTTGCGAATCCCTGTGTGCGTCACATCCACAATCTGCTCCCGCTTTGTTCTCGCCGCGGTTGGCGAAAATTCAACGCGCTCCAGATGCCCCGCGCCGTCCAGCAGGCTCAATTCATACGTCAACTCCCGAATCCCGAAGCGCACATCCTTGGAGTCCGATTTCTTTCCGTCCACAGTCACCGTAAGTTTCAGCATGTACAGTTCCGGGTTCCCGTACCCGTTCGGCCACCACAATCGTGGATGCTGCACTTTCAATTGCGCAAATTCTGCTGAACTCAACGCCACCGAATTTTGTCCCGGCGCCAGCGAAACGCTCTTCGTCACCTTCACATTGTCGAACGACGCCTCCAGCGTGCCGCTCACCGCCGCCTTCGATTCGTTCTCAAGCGGCACCGTAATCTCCACGTCCGCCGAACTCGTCTCCGGCAAAGGCAGTTTCGTCACCACCTGCACATCGCCAATCTTTACTCCACCTGTCGCCCGCACCGTCACCGGCTGCCAGATCCCCGTATCGCGATCCCGTATCGACGGAATCCAATCCCAACCTTCCGTGTCCACAAACGTCGGCCCATCCAGACACATCATGCCGCCATTTTCCCCCGGCCCCGCCTTGATGCTCTGCTCATGCGGAATTCCCGGATGCGGCGGCGGCGAAACGCGCACGGCCAGCACATTCACAGCGCCTGCCTGAACCATCTCCGTAACGTCGAACACGCCGCGAATAAAAGCGCCCTTGATCGTCCCCATCCGCTTCCCGTTCAGCCAGGCTTCCGCCGCGTAGTTGATTCCCTCAAACGTCAGCGTCAGCCGCCGCCCCTCCCAATCCGCCGGGGCCGTAAACTCGCTGCGGTACCAGTAATCCTGCTTGTTCAAACTTTCCGGAATCGCCAAATTGTTCAACCCGTACTCAGGGTCGGGATAAACGCCCTGATTGATCATCGTCGTAAGCACCGTTCCCGGCACCGTCGCGTCCCACCAGCCGCTGGCTCCGAATCCGGTTTGCGAGATCGCCTCACCACCCGCCGAAATCTCCGGCGCCGGTCGCAGCTTCCAGCGCCCGGAAATCATCCACTCATTCGAACTTTTGCCCGCAATTCCCGATTTCGATTCGCTCCCAGTTTTTTTCTCCGGCCGCGAAAACGCCGCATTCGATTTCGGCATCGTATCTGGATCCTGAGGCGCCCGGTAACCCGCCTGGGCCTGCGTCTGCAACGGCCACGGTTTTGAGCCTTCTTCATACACGACCGCACTGAAATCCACCGGTTTCGCGTACAGCTCTTTTAATTCCTCTCCGGTCAACACGCGCCGCAACACTGTCAGTCCGGCAATCTTTCCCGCAAAGTGTCGGTTCTCCTGTGCCGGAAATTGCGCGGGCGCAATCACCAGTAACGGACTGACTCTCCCCGCATCCAACCTGCCACCAGCCAATTTCGTCCCGTTCGCATAAATCTGCACTTCTTTCCCGTCAAATGTCGCCGCAACGAACTGCCATTTTCCCGACGTCACCCCGGACGCTCCCGATAACGTCGCGTCCTTGCCTCCCCAGTAGAACAATTTGCCGCCGTCCACTCCCAAGTAGCGCGAATATTCCTCGCCCGGATCCCCCACGCCCGCAATCAGCACCGCTCCCTTCGGCGCTTCTTCCATCCGAATCCACGCATAGAAACTCCAGGGCGAATCGGCGCGCAACACCGTGTCGTTCTTCGCCAGATGTTTTTTCAGTTCGTCACCGCCCGCCAGAAACGCGCCGTTGTAGGGCCCGTAGTACGCAGGATCATTCGTAGGGATGTAGATCTGGCCGCACGCGCGCGATGCGAAAAAGAGCGCAGTCACTAACGTCACCACAGCAGCAAATTTGGTTTTCATGGTGAACCGGCTATTCCGCTGAGTGCTTCGGATTCTTGCCCAAAAATAGTTCCACACAATCGCGGTAGTTGGAAACGATTTTCGCGGGCCGTCCGCGCCGAAGAACCAGCGCTGTTTAGTCTGCGGAAGATTTCACCGGCGCCTGCGCACGCCCCTTCCACTGCCCACCGCGCCCCAGCCAGTAGCGCACTGCGGAAACCCAAGTCGCATAAGTATAGAAAGCCGCCGCCAGCGGTAGTGCAGCCGCCCACAGTGGCGACATCCGGTAAAACCGCACCGTCGGCAAATACGTGATCGCCATCAGCGCCCACGCCGCCAACCCCAGCCTCCACACCACCGCCTGCGCGCTGAACGTGAAAATCACCGGCAGCAGATATGTAACGAACATTCCCAGCAGCGTCCCCGCCAGCGCCAGTCCTGAATAACCCAGCTGCGTGAACGCGGTCCGCGCGATCAAATCCTGAATCTCCGTGAACGACGAGTATGTACGCAGGCTCACGCTTTTCCGCGTCAATCCCATCCACAGCCCGCCGCCCGTCCGCTTCACCGCCCGCGCCATTGTGCAGTCGTCAATCACTTCCCCGCGAATTGCCGCCAGCCCGCCAATGCGTTCCAGCGCCGCGCGCCTCAACAGGATGCAGCCGCCGGCCGCTCCCGCGGTCTTCCGCGTTCTGCTCGCAATCCAACTGGGCGGATATAGCTTCAGGAAAAAATAAAGAAACGGCGGAATCAGCAGGCGCTCCGGAAACGAATTTACCTGCGACAACGCCATCAGCGAGACCAGATCCAGATTGTCTCTCTCCGCGCGTTGCACAATCCGGCGCAGCGTGTCTGGCGCATGCTCGATATCCGCATCTGTAAACCAGAAAAATTCCGCCTCGCGCGCAGCGTCGCTCTCCACGCCCTGCTGCATTGCCAGAAGTTTTCCGGTCCAACCGCTCTCCAGCGCCGCACCGTGTAAAATCAAAACGCGTTCGCTTGCTCCCCCCCGTTCCGCCGCTTCCCGTGCCAGCGTTCCGGTTCCGTCGTCGCTGTGATCGTCCACCACTACGACACGCATTTCACCCGCGTAGTCCTGCTTCAGCAGTGAGTCCATCGTCCGAGCGATAGTCTCGGCCTCGTCGCGCGCAGGCACAATTGTGACTACACGCGGCCAGCGCGGCAGCGAGTCCTGTCTCGAAATGTCATCGTCGAACGCGAGAAGCTGCCAGAACGCCCCCCGCAAAAAGGTAAGCACCACCCAGATCAGCAACGAAACGATCGCCAGAATGAGGGCCAGGGCATTCACGCCCCATTCTGTCTCAATTCCCAACCCGCCGCCACTCTACCGCGTTCGTGTAGGGCCTGCATTCCGAGGCGGGCCGCTCTTTTTTTGAGTGCGACAGCGAAGCTGCCGCTTTTGCGGCCTAAACTCAGCCACCCAACTTCCCACTCCAACCTACGCCAAATCCTCCGCCCGGATCGGCAGCCGCCGCACCGGCTTCCCCGTCGCCGCAAAAATCGCATTGCACACCGCGGGCGCAATCGGCGGCGTCCCCGGCTCTCCGATTCCACCCGGCCCGTCGTTGCTTTCCATAATGTGCACTTCCACCTGCGGCGCCTCGTTTATCCGCACCATATCGTAATCGTTGAAATTCGCCTGCTCCACGCGCCCGTTCGCAATTGTAATTTCACCCTTCAGCGCCGCCGTCAATCCGTAAATAATCCCGCCCTCAATCTGCGCGCGAATCGTCTCCGGGTTTACGTGTCGCCCGCAATCCACCGCCGCCACCACCCGATGCACCTGCAGCGAATGCGCCTTGCGATCGATACTGATCTCCGCCACTTCCGCCACATAACTTCCAAACGATTCCACCACCGCAATCCCCCGATAGCGTCCCGCGGCCACGGGCTTGCTCCACCCCGCCTTTTCCGCTGCCAGTTCCAGCACTTTGCGTTGCCGCGCATCTTTGCTCAACAACCCGCGACGGAACTCAAACGGATCTTTCCCCGCTGCCTTCGCCAATTCATCCACAAAACATTCCGCGATAAACCCGTTGTGCGAATTTCCCACAGAGCGCCAGAATCCCACCGGCACGCCAGTCTCTGTCAGCAGATACTCCACCAGAAAATTCGGCACGTCGTATTTCAGCGTGGCAATTCCTTCCGTTGCCGTGTCGTCCAGTTCGTTCTTCACCGAGCCGGGGAAAAACCGCGACATGATCGACGGCCCCACAATCCGCGACTTCAACGCCACCGGCGCGCCTTTGCCGTCCAGCCCTGCCCACAATTTCACCATTACCGTCGGCCGGTAAAAATCGTGCTGCATGTCGTCTTCGCGCGAATAGGTCACCTGCACCGGCGCGCCCGTCGCTTTCGAAAGCTCCACCGCCTCGATGATGAAATCCAGTTCGGCCCGCCGCCCGAATCCGCCGCCGAGGTATGTGGTGTGAATCTTTACTTGTTCCGGCTTGAATCCCGTGATCTTCGCGCCGGTCATCTGCGCGAACGTCTGAAATTGCGTTGGTGCATAAATGTCGCAGCCATCCGCGCGCACGTCCGCCGTGCAGTTCATCGGCTCCATGGTCGCGTGCGCCAGGAACGGCACCTCGTACACCGCTTCCAATTTCTTCGCCGCGCCGCCTATAGCCGCGTCCGCATCACCGTCTTTACGCGCGATCACCCCGGTCCGTTCCATCCGCGACTGGTACAGCTTGCGGATCGCATCGCTCGAATTCTTCGCATTCACGCCTTCGTCCCACGTAATCTGAAGCGCGTTCCGCCCTTCCATCGCCGACCAGGTATTGTCGGCCACCACCGCCACGCCAGTCGAAACCTGCACGACGTTCTTCACGCCGCGCACGGCCTTCGCCTTCGTTCCGTCAAAACTTTTCACCGTGCCGCCGAACACCGGGCACCGCGCCACCGCCGCATGCAGCATCTGCGGTCGCCGCACATCAATCCCAAACTCCGCCGTACCGTTTACCTTGATCCTCGAATCGATCCGTTTCGTCGCCTTCCCGACGTACTTGTAGTCCTTCGCATCTTTCCGTTTCGGGCTCGCCGGCACGGGCAGTTTCGCCGCATCTTCCACCAGCGCGCCGTATCCGATCCGTTTACCGGAAGCCGTGTTCACCACCGCGCTGTTCTCTGTGTGGCACGCGCTCGGCTCCACGTTCCACCGCTTCGCCGCCGTCGCAATCAGCATCTCGCGCGCCGCGGCTCCGGCCTTCGCCAGCGGCTCCCACGATCCGCGAATACTCGTGCTGCCACCCGTGCCCTGCAATCCGAAAACAGGATTGAAATATACTGGCGCTGCCGGCGCAAATTCCGTCTTGATCTTATTCCAATCCAGATCCAGTTCGTCCGCCAGAATCATCGTCAGCGCGGTATTAATCCCCTGGCCCATCTCGGACTTGTCAATCTGAAGCGTCGTGGTATCGTCCGGCGCGATCTGCACCCACGCATTGATCGCTGCCCCCTCCTTCGCCGGCGTTCCCGCCAGCGCCTCATATTTCCCCGGCAAATAAACTCCAATCACCAATCCCGCGCCGCCCGCCGCGCTTTTCTTCAGAAATTCTCGCCGGCCCACCATGTCCATCGTTGGCATTTCGTCTCCTCTTAAGCTAAATCCCTGGCTTGAATCGGCAGCCGGCGCAGACGCTTCCCGGTCGCCGCAAAAATCGCATTGCACATTGCTGGAGCCATCACAGGCAACCCCGGCTCGCCGATACCCGTCGGCTCTTCCTTGCTCGCCACCACATGAACTTCCGTTTTCGGCGCGTCGTTCATCCGCGGCATCCCGTAGTCATTGAAATTCCCCTGCTCTACGCGCCCGCCGCCGATAGTGATTGCGTCATACGAAGTCGCCGAAAGCCCGTAAATCGCGGCGCTTTCCACCTGAGCCCTGACACCTTCTGGATTGATCGCCCGTCCGCAGTCCACCGCGTAAACCAGCCGCTCCAGCTTCGCTGCACCGTTTTTCACGCTGACTTCCGCCACGGCCGCCGTGTAGGAATCAAACGAATAAAACGCCGCAATCCCGCGTCCCTGTCCCTTGGGCAGAGGTTTTCCCCAGCCGGCCTTCTCCGCGGCAAGCTGCAACACGCCCTTCAGCCGCGCGGTGTCCAGTGGCGGTTCTTTCTCCTCGTCGAACCTGGGAATCTTGCGGTCTGCGCCGATCAGCTTCAGTCGAAACGCCAGTGGATCCTGCCCGGCGGTTGCCGCAAGCTCATCAATAAAACATTCCACCACGAAGCCGCTCGTCGAGTGCTCCACCGACCGCCACCACGCCCGCGGCACGCTCGATTCCGCCAGCGTGTATTCGATGCGGATGTTCGGCGTCTGGTACGGGATCGTGGAGGCGGTGCCGAATTCCCCCTGCTCTGGTTTCTCCGCGCCGTTCTGCCGCCATTTCGCCGCGATGGACGTCGAAGTCTGAAAATGTTTCCACGCGGCCAGGTTTCCATTCGCATCCAGCTTGCCCTGCATCTTGTGATACGACGCCGGCCGGTAAAAATCGTGCTGCATGTCGTCTTCGCGGGTCCACAGAACCATCACCGGTTTCCCCGCAGCCTTGGCTACCTGCGCCGCTTCCATAACGAAATCCGCCTGGTAGCGCCGCCCGAATCCTCCGCCCATCAGCGTCGTGTGCACGATCACTTTTTCCGGCGGCAGCTTGGCCGCCTCGGCGATCACCGCCTGCGCCCACTGCGGAGCCTGCGTCGGCACCCACGCTTCCGCGCCGTCCGGCCGGATCTCCACCGTGCAGTTCATCGGCTCCATGCACGCATGCGCCGCAAAGGGAAACTCGTAAGCCGCCTCTATTTTCTTGGTTCCGGAAGCAAGCACTGCATCCGCATCCCCGTCATTGCGTACTACCTTCCCCGGCTTCGCGGCATTCGCAAGAAATTGTTCGTGCAGTCCCGCGCTCGATTCCTTCGCCGCCGCACCGAAATCCCATTTCACTTCCAAAGCGTTCCGGCCCTGCATGGCGGCCCACGAATTCACCGCCAGCACCGCCACACCGCCTGTAGTCGATGCTCCGCGCCCGCTCGTTTCAAACGCAATCACGTCGCGCACACCCGGCACCGCCTTCGCTTTCGCGGCGTCAAACGAAATCAATTTTCCGCCGAACACCGGACACCTCGCCACCACCGCATACAGCATCCCCGGTACGAGCGAATCGATTCCAAACACCGCAGCTCCGCTGGCCTTAGCCCGAGCTTCATACCGTCGCATGTCGTGGCCGACCAAAGTGAAATCGTCGGAGTTCTTCAGCGGCACCGTATTGAAATTCGGAATCGGCAGTTTCGCCGCTGCTTCCACCAGTTCGCCATACGACAAATAACGCTTCGGATTGCCGTGCACCACCTGCCCGTCCACCGCTTTGCAGGTATCCGCCCCGACTTCCCACTTCTGCGCCGCCGCCGCAATCAGCATTTCGCGCGCCGCCGCGCCCGCGCGTCGCAATGGGAACCAGGATCCCGCAACGCTTCCGCTGCCTCCCGTACCCAGTTCATAGATCTTCGGATTCGTCGGCGCCTGCTCCACTTTCACGTTCTTCCAATCCATGCAAAGCTCTTCCGCCAGGATCATCGGCAGCGCCGTCATGATCCCCTGGCCCATTTCCGATTTTCCAAGAATCAGCGTCACGCGATTGTCGGATGTGATGCGCACCCACGCGTCAAAAGGATTGGGAGTTTTCTTTTCCTGCTCCGCGGCCTGTTCCGCGAAAGCGCGCGCAGACAACCGGAATCCGACTATGAGCGCAGCCCCACCAGCCGCACCCGTCCTCAAGAATTCGCGGCGAGAGAATGCAGAACTCTTTGCCATTAGACACCCCGGGACGACTCGCGAAGAATTTCCTGAAACAGGGCTGGTGCGGTGAACGCGCTATTTTCCGGTTTGCAGGGAAGCGGCGTGGTGGATGGCCTTGCGGATGCGCTGGTACGTGCCGCAGCGGCAGATGTTCCCGCTCATGGCATCGTCAATGTCCGCGTCGGTTGGATTGGGCTTCTTCGCCAGCAGCGCCACCGCGGACATGATCTGCCCGGACTGGCAGTATCCGCACTGCGGCACGTCTTCTTCGATCCAGGCCTTCTGCACCGGATGCGACGCATCCGCCGAAAGCCCCTCAATCGTCATAACCTTCTTCCCGGCAACGCTCGAAACCGGCGTGATGCAAGAGCGCGTCGCCTCGCCATTGATATGCACCGTGCAAGCGCCGCAAAGCGCCATGCCGCAGCCGAACTTCGTGCCTGTCATGTTCAGCGTGTCGCGTAGCACCCAGAGGAGCGGCATTTGCGGATCAACATCAACGGTCGTGGATTTTCCGTTTAACGTAAAAGTTGTGCCCATAGGTCTTCTCCCCCAACTCGTCAAATATCCTACAACACCCCGCCACAGTATGGAAATCGCCGAAAATCCACCCAGGGCGCCGTCAGGCTAATTCTGCCCGCACTGTTCCGCTTGCAAATTGCGGCGCAGATAGCTCTTGGCTCGAAATATCACCGTTCGCAGTGTAGGCAGGCGCGTGTTCAGCTCGCGAGCGATCTCGGGGTAGCTCATTCTTTCATAATAGAGCAGCATCAGCGGAGCTCTGTATCTTTTCGGCAGTCGAGTCAACTGCTCTCTGAACTGCCGGTGTTTATCCTTGCGCAGAAGTTGCGAGAGTGGCGAAGGAATCGAACGGTCGGGGATGCACTCAAAGTCGGCGCCTTCCAGAGAAAAACTCCTTTCAAGCTTTTTTCGCCGCAGCTTGTCAATGCAGTGCCGCCACGCCACTTGTGAGAGCCACGGGCGAAACGGCAGGCTCCCATCCTTTTGGTGCAAAACTCTGTAAAGCTTCAGAAAGACCTCTGCCGCCGCATCCTCGGCATCTTCCGGCTGTTGAAAAAAGCGCCGGCAAATCCCTAAGACATAGCGATAGTGCGCTGTATAAATTGTATTCAGAACCTCGGGACAGATTGGCTGAGTCGCGTTCATCGTTCCGACGAACGGCGCATCTTCCATGATCATCAAAGCAGATTTTGTTGCCATCACCGGTCCTTTCCCTTGAATCGGACACACCCGTAACCCCGGGCTCGTTCGATAAAACTCGCCGAGCTCGTCTTTATTTTTGGTCAGCTATCGGAACTCGTTTCCTCTTTCTTCGCTGCTTGCCTCGGTCGAGGATCGGAACTCGGACGGCGGCGGGGTCTCGCGCCCTTTTGCTTGCCTGCGCCAGGTTGCTGCGGGGCAACAGTCTCACGGCGCCGCACAACCAGCAGTGTCAAATCATCTTCCGGCGAGCAGGTATCCGCGAAATCAAGAACTGCTCCCAGGGTCGAGAAAAGAACCTGGTTCGCCGTCGCCCCGCCAATTGCTTTTGCCGCGGCCGTCAATCTTTCCACCTCAAACTCTTCGTCCACGGAATTCCGGCACTCCGTCAGCCCGTCGGAATACGCAAGCAACAGGTCACCGGGATTCAGGCAGACCGTCCCCGCCTCGTATTTCGACTCTTTCAGCGCACCCAGCATCGGCCCGCCTTTTTCAAGTTTTTCCACCGACCTGTCACGCCTCAGCAGCAGCGGGGGCGGCAAGCCGGCGTTGCAATATTCAAGTGCGCTGCTTTCTGGATCAAGTCGCGCAAAAAACAGCCCCGCGATCGGCGGCTCGTTCTGATCCCGGCAGAGGTCACGATTAACCGCGGCCACGGCATCAGCCGGAAGCGCGCAGGTTCGTGCACAACGCTGCACCAGGTCCATTAAATGGGCTTGCCAGATCCCCGCCGAGAATCCTTTGCCCGCGATGTCGCCCACAATTATTCCCAGGGCGGAATCGAGTTTCAGCACCTTGAAAAAATCTCCCGACAGGTGGCGCACCGGGAAAATTTCGCCGGCAATCTCGAAATCGCCAAAAGTCAATTCGCGTGGTGCGCAAAGGCGTCGCTGTATCTGCGCCGCCTCGTAAACGGCTTGTTGCAGTTTTGCATGTTCGCGGCGCACGCCATCAATCTCATCTCGCAGCAACCGCGCGCTTTCCGTTGCATCCACGGCAGGGGTAGCTGGCGCCTGCTTGCGTGCCAGTTCATTCTTCCTGGCGCGCAGCGCCTCTGGTGCTGGCCCTTTCCCCGGCTGCTTTCGCGTTGCGTTCTGTGTTTCTGCGCTAAGCGTCATCATGTTCATTTCATCCCACGAATTTGTAGCCCACTCCGTGCACGGTCAGAAAAAATCGCGGCTGCTCCGGAACCGGCTCAAGTTTCTGCCGAAGCCGCACGATGTGAGCATCCACCGTCCGGGTTGTCGGGAAGTTCTCATATCCCCAGACCTCATCGAGCAGCCGCTCGCGGCTCAGCGTCTCCCCGGAGTGACACAAAAAATGTTTCAGAAGCTCAAATTCCTTGTTCGAAAACTCTACTGAGTTGCCGCCCCGCGTCACCTGGTAGCTGCGCAAATTTACGTCCACGTCTCCGAAGCTATACCGGTCCTGCTCTTTCGGAAGTGTCTGCGCCCGGCGTAAAACGGCCTTCACGCGAGCGAGCAATTCCCGGATCGAAAAAGGTTTTGTCACATAATCATCGGCGCCCAGTTCCAGCCCCACAACCTTGTCTACCTCCTGGCCGCGCGCCGTAAGCATGATGATCGGAATCGAGGGGCGTTTGGCCTTCAGCTGCTTGCATACATCCAATCCGCTCATGCGCGGCATCATCACATCGAGCACAACCAAGTCCGGAGAATCCTTCAGCGCCCGCTCGAGTCCCTCGACGCCATCAAGCGCCGTTATCACCTGAAACCCCTCGAACTCGAAGTTATCGCGCAGGCCGGCAACCATGTTCGGCTCGTCCTCGACTACCAGAATCTTCACTGGACACATACAGTCTCCCCTATGCACGACCCGAACAATGGCCTTCCCACAACCCTTATACCGTCGCGCTTCCCGCCTCTGAAGTGGGCGCGAATGGCAACGCGATTGTAAATTTGCTGCCCTTCTCGGGAGCGCTCTCCACCAGGACATCCCCGCCATGCGCCCGCGCGATGTGCCGCACGAGGGACAGCCCCAACCCCGATCCCTTCACGTTGTGTACCAGCGGATCTCCGCAGCGGTAAAACTTTTCGAAGATTTTTTCCTGTTCGTTGGCAGGGATTCCGATCCCGGTGTCCCGAACTTCCAGGTTTACGGACCTGTTCGACCGGTACAGACTCACTCCGATGAACTTCCGGTCTTTGGAGTACTTCAGCGCATTGTTCACCAGATTCAGCAGCGATCTCGCGATCGCCTCGCGATCCACCTTCACCGGTGGGATATCGGGAGAAATTGTCTCCTCGAACGCGAAACCATTCTGCTGGATTTGGAACCGGTAGGATTCCAGTGTCGAATGAACCAATTCTCCCAGGTTTGTTTCCTGGAACTCGTATTCCTTCCGCCCGGCCTCGATTCGCGAAAAATCCAGGATGTTGTTGATCAGCGCTGTCAGGCGCTCGCTCTCCTCGCGGATGATCCGAAAATACTCCTGGTATTTCTCCTTTTCTTTCAGCCGCCCCAGTTCCAGAGTCTCTGCATAGAGCCGGATGAGAGCCAGCGGCGTCCGCAATTCATGCGAGACGTTCGCGACGAAATCGGACTTCAGCCTCGCCAGATTCATTTCCCTGGAAACGTTGCGATAGGTAAGCCAGATTCCCCCGACCATAAGCACAGAGAGTGCCGCAAGAACCATGTAGTTATACCTGAGGAATTTCGAGCCTATATCGGCAACCGTTGTTCCCTGGTATTTGATCGCTACGCTTAAACCGGGGAAAACATATTCAAAACTGTGGTCCGCCTCCGGATTGCCCCCGTCCCAATTTGCTGACGACACCCAGGGAGCGGAATCCTTCGACGGATGAATCATCATCACCGGTGGATTTTCTTCTAACTGCAGCACGTTGCTCCTGCTGGTCAACACGTCATTCATCATCGCGGGCAAAAACGCCTTGCGGAGATAGTCTTCGTCAAACGAGACAAACCCAAGCTCCACGCGATCCTTCGGCACGTCAGGTGGGATAAAAAAAGCCAGGTTGTAGTACGTGCGCTGATTATCGTTTAGGATCCAGTAGCCTTCGAACAGTACTGGCTCGTCTTCCTTCTCCATCAGGTGAACCTTCGCGGCCATCTGAGGAGCCTCCAGCGGAAGCCAAGATTGTGCCGCGTTGATCGACTCCTGAGCGCGCGCGTAGAAATTCGAATCCCCGTCGCGCCCAGGCTGCGCCCGGCTCACAAACAGATTGCTCTTCTTGTCGTACAGGAACGCGTACGCGAATTCGGGATGTCCCATCAGTATTTGCTCGAGCTTGGCCTTGATTTTGGCGCGATCCTCGTCGGCGTTGGGAAACTTGCTACGAACAGGCGTGACCAAATCGTTGGCCTTATGCCAGGTTTTCTTCTCGGCAATCTTCAGTACGTGGGAAAAGTCGCGTTGAATGGCTGCTTCAACAGCCTCAGACCGCTGGATATGCTTCAGGTTCCAAATGCTGAAACCCATCAAGGCCGCCGCGGGAAGCACAATCGCCAACTCCAGCGTCAGCAGCGTTCGCGTGCGGTCCGTCAATCTCCACTTCTTGGACATTCCAACCCTCGCCTGGTCTTTCCGTCGATCTTACCGAGCATGACTATAAAGGCTTGCCAAAACGAATGTGTCAAGCCAAAGCAAAGCATTGTAAAAAGTTGTAAATGACACCGTTAAGCGTGCCTGTTTTGACACACCCCAAACGTTCAGGAGCTTGCCCCCTGCCTTCCCGGCGAGATAGTCCAAATGTCTGGGGAACCTGAGAACTTCTGTGGAACTAACAGGCACTCAATCAATTACAACGTCGCCGGTTCCATCGCCGGAGGCTCCTTCTCCACGCCTTTCCATCCCACCGGCCTCCCGCTCACAGCTTCCTTCACCGACCGGAACAGCACGATATACATCAGCTGCCGGTAATAAAATCTTTGCAGCAACACGGGAATCAGCAGCGTCCAATCCTCGTGCCTCTCCAGCGCGAACGCCACCACGCACGTCAGCACGTCGATCAACAGGAATCCCAGGAAAAACACTACGGAATGCTGCATGTCCGCCGTCGTCCACAACTGCGGAATTTGCGTGATGTGCAGCCCCGCCAATCCCCAAAGCGCCAGGCTCCCCAAGAACAAGAGGTCCAGCACCGGCGAAAACAGCGGCAGCAATATCTGAAACACAAAAATATTCGGCAACGCCACCCATCCCAGCGTCCCGTATTTTGGCCGGAACAGCGTGTCGCCGTGCTTCCAGAACGATTGCAGCGTCCCAAACGTCCAGCGGAATCTTTGCCGGATCAACTGGCCCGGCGTCTCCGGCGCTTCCGTCCACGCAATCGCTTCTTCGTCGTAAGTCACCCGCCAGCCAAGCCGCCGGATCGCGATCGTCAGGTCCGCGTCTTCCGCCACCGTGTCCGCCGTGATTCCTCCCACGGCCTCGATCGCTTCTCTCCGCCACGCGCCCAACGCCCCGGGCACCACGGTAATGCAATTCAGCAGATCAAACGCCCGCTTCTCCATGTTCTGGCTGGTGATGTATTCCAGCGCCTGCCAGCGCGTCAGCCAGCGCGAGCGGTTGCCCACCTTTACATTTCCCGCCACCGCGCCCACTTTCGGATCCGAAAAATGTCGCAGCAGCTTGCGGATCGCATCCGGCTCGATTTCCGTGTCCGCGTCAATCGTCACCACAAACTCCGTGTTCGCGTGCGTAAGCGCGTTGTTCAGCGCCGCGGCCTTTCCGCGATTTACCTGGTGAATGATCTGCACGCAATCGTTCCTGCCGAAATGGCTCTGCAGCAACTCCAGCGACCGGTCCGACGATCCGTCATCCACCACAATCACGCGGATATCGTGCAAATCCGACATCAGCACCGACTGCACCGTCTGCACGATCACGCTCTCTTCGTTGTACGCCGGAATCAGCACAGTCACTTCCGGCGGGGGTTCTGCCAGTTTCGCGTTGTCCGGCCGCATTTTCTCGATGATCGCCAAAATGCCGATGATCACCGCCCGCCCGCTCACCAGCACAATCCCCAAAATAAATACCGTCGCGATAGCGAACCGCGACCACTGAAATATGCTGAAAATGAATCCATCCGCCTGCGCCGCCAGCCGCTCGCGGAACGTCAGCGGCAGCATCAGGTCCGCGCGCTGTTTTCCCAGCAGATCCGAAACCGCCACAAACTGATAGCCCTTCGCCCGTAACTCATCGATGATCAGCGGCAGCGCCGCCACCGTCTGCGCCCGCTCCCCGCCTCCGTCGTGCAGCAGCACTACGTTGCCGTTCTTTGCCTGCCGCAGCACGTCGTCCGCAATTTCCTCCGCCGGACGCTGCTTCTTGTCCTCCGTCATCCGCCAGTCGTCCGGATCGATCCTTTGCCCCACGATGATGTAGCCCAATTCCTGCGGGTAAGGCAGTTGCGCCACTTCCTCCGCATACTCCGGCTGGTGATCGATGCCGTACGGCGGGCGGAAAAAGAGAGACTTCACGCCCAGCGTGCTCTCAATCAATCGTTGCGTCAGGTTCAGTTCCCACTTCACCTGAGTTCGCGATATTTCATCGAACTGCTTGTGCGTCCATGTGTGGTTCCCGATCTCGTGCCCTTCGTAATATTCCCGCCTGAGCAGGTCCGGCGCCTGGTTCGCGGCCTCTCCGATCACGAAAAATATTCCAGGCACCTTCTTTTCTTTCAGGATATCCAGAATCTTCGGCGTCCATCTCCGGTCCGGTCCGTCATCGAACGACAAAACAATCTTGTTCTTCGCTGCGCCAATCTGGTCGATGTCGTACGAAAGCGGATAAGCGTCGTAAGTTTCGCCGGTAATCAGCGCCGTCGCCGGATCGTACGTAATCGTCCGATGCCCCTGTTTGGGCACGTCCGCGATATGCCAGATATCTCCGTCGCCTTCCAGGATCAGATCCGGCCCCGGTGGCAGGTCCGCCAGTTTCGCGCGCACCGCATCGTCCGGATGCGTCACATCCCACACCGGCCACAGCGAAGAGTCCGACGATCCCAGCCTCCACAGCGCCGTTCCCTGCACGCCCAGCCGTTCGCTGGCCCGCAGCTCGTTGTAGGCCGTCACCGCGTCCAGCAGCCACACCTGGTGCGTGTGATTCTGCTCGTCCGAATACGAATAGTGCGGATTCAGCGAAGCCGCATCGAACTCCACCTCGCTTTCCGATTCATACGCGTGCAGCAGCGCTTCCTGGATGCTGAACTCCTCCGCGTGCGGTTTTTCCTTCTTCGCAGTCTCCGTCCAGTCGTACGCGTAGTTCGCAATGCCCATTACGATCTTCCGCGCCGGCACCACTTCCAGCACCTGCCTCAGGTTTTCCTCGAACCAGTCCTGCGCCGCGATCGGCCCCGGCGGCGACGTCAGCCAGTGCTGGTCGTAATTCATCAGGATGATCGCGTCGGTTTCCTTGCCGAAAAATTCATAATCGTAAGAATCGTCGCGCGCCGGAAGTGCAATCATCAGCTTCAGCCCGACGGCATGCAGCGCCGGCGCAAACTGCCCGATAAACTTCTGGAAATTTTCCTGGCTCGCGTCCGGCACTTCCTCGAAATCCACCACGATCCCGGCCTGCTTGGCGATCACCGCGTATTGCGTCGCGTCCGAAATCAACCGGCTGCGCGCGTCGGCGCTGGCCAGCAACTCTTCCATCTCTTTCACGCGCCACACCTGGCCGTCGTAATTGTTCAACAGGCCCATCATTGGAAGTTCGAATGGTGGGTTCAACGAACGCAGCCACTGGTGCAGTTTGTCCTGCTGCAGCCGGGAAAGTGCTTCGGCCGGCGACGCCTTCACCGTCTGGATGCGCTCGTAGTCCACCACCGTGAGCGCCCCGTCGGCGGACACGGCGTGCAATTGCTCCGGCATCAGCAAGTCGATGTCTTTGTAATGTTTCTTCAGCGACGCCAGGCTGTTGGGATCCCAGCTTACGAAAAATGCCGCCCGCAGCGGATCGTAGGTGTTGGGAACCTGCCCGATATTCGCCACGCGCTTGTGGCGGCCTTCGCGCTGCACCACCGGCTTCAACAGTTTCTTTTTAATCGAGTGGTAGACCGGCCGCGTGTCTGGCAGCAGCGCCGCTGGCAATTCCACACTCCCAGCGATCGTCAGGAAAAAATAAATCAGCAGCAGCGTCAACAGTCCGCCGCTGACTTCCAGGATCCGGCGCGTGCGCCGCCACCGGACTTTCTCCGAATCGTAGAAAATCGGTTTTCGTTCTTTCATGAACTATGGTTGCCCCGGGCGCGGTTGGGTTCGCCCGGCGGGCCTGGGTCACTCCGCCGAGTGGAACAATATCTCCCGTATTGTAAGATGCAAAGCACGAATGAAGCGAGTTTTCTCCAGCCCCATTTTCCCGCTCGTCCTCGGCGCCGCCATGCGCCTTCTGTTTGCGTTGCGCTATCCCGCCGAATCCGGCGACACCGTCTTGTACGACGAACTCGCCACCAACTGGCTGAAGCGCGGTCAATACGCCATGGACATAGGTGGCCAGCTAACCTCCGTCCACATTCGCATGCCCGGGTATCCCGCCTTTCTCGCGATCGTTTATGCGATCACTGGCCACACCGGCGCCGCCGCCCACCGCGCCGTTCTTGTTTCCCAGGTCTTCGTGGAACTCTTTAACTGCCTGTTGATTGGCGCTCTGGCCACTCTTCTCGCTCTTCTTTTGACGGAAACGGCCAATATTCGCCGCGCGTTCCTCATTGGTCTTTGGCTCGCCGCCCTTTGTCCCTTCACAGCAAACTATGTTTCCGTGATCCTCACCGAAGTCTGGGCCGTTCTCTTTACCGCTCTCGCCATGCTTTTTTTCGTCGCGGTTATCGCAGGCGCCTCCGGCCGTTCTTTCCTGGGCCCGTGGTCTCTCGCCGGCCGCAACTATTGGTGGGCCGCCGCGCTTTCCGGATTTGCGGTTGGCCTCGGCACACTCTTCCGTCCGGAAAATCCGCTACTCCTGGCAATCGCATTTATTGTCCTGGCTGTTATCCTCCTTCGCCGGGGAGAATTTCGACGCTTCCTCCTCACATGCGCCTTGATGGCCGTCGCAGCCGCCCTGCCCCTTGTTCCCTGGACCATCCGCAACGCCGTCACCCTCCACGAATTTCAACCCCTCACCTCTCAAAACGTAGACTCCCCCGGCGAGTTCGTCCCCAAAGGCTTTATGGACTGGGAGCGCACCTGGCTCTATCGCGTCCGCGACTGCTACCTGGTCTCCTGGAAACTGAACGGCGAGGAAATTCCTCTTCGCGACATCCCAGACATGGCCTTCGATACCCCCGATGAGCGCGATCGCGTCGCTGCCATTCTCGAAACCTACAATGACGATCTGACGCTCACGCCGGAGGAAGACGCCGCCTTCGCGCAACTCGCTCGCGAGCGAACGGCCCGCCACCCTCTTCGCACCCATCTCTGGATCCCCCTCCGCCGCGCTGTCCGCATCTGGTTTGCCCCCCGCATCGAACTGCTCCCGGTCGCCGGCCACGTCTTTCCCCTTCGGGCCATGCATCAATTCGATCCAGTCGACCAGCGCATCACCATCCTGCTGTTCTTCCTCAATATTCTGTATCTGGCACTCGCCTTATGGGGTGCGCTCCGCTTGCGTCTCTCTCCCGCTGGGCGCGCCGTCCTCGCTTTCTTCTTCCTCTATATCCTGGTCCGCACTGCATTCCTCACTACGCTCGAAACTCCCGAGCCTCGCTATGTTCTGGTCTGCTTTCCCGCCTTACTCGCCCTCGCCGCCCAAGCCTTCCTCCCCCGTACCTCCTCTGCTACCTAACCGGCAACAGGTACTCTGTTGCTTCCATCCATTCCTGTGCGAAGATGGGGGCGACAAGCGCCCAGCCCCCGGCGCCTGCTACCCTCGGTCTTTCCCGACGTAGCCCAGTCCAGACGCTTTGGTGCTTCTCCCATACAGGCTGCGGGAGTAAACTCCCCGCCTGGCTGTGCGGTTATCCGAATCACTTCGCGTGGGGTGCGCTATGAGCGAACAGTGGAAGAAATGGGAAGGCCAGCCCGTCGATGGCAAATTCACCCTGGGCCAATGCCTGGCCAGCACGGAATTTAACGCTGTTTTCCTGACCGAGCTGCCGGGCGCTCCGGGCCAGAAGGCGGTCTTGAAGCTGGTGGCCGCTGGCGCGCCCGTCGCCGAAGATCAGCTCGGCCTCTGGAAGCGCGCCGCTCATCTTACCCATCCAAACCTGTTGACCATTTTTGACGCCGGCCGCTGCCGCCTGGAAGATTTGCCCTTCATCTACGCGGTCATGGAGTATGCCGAAGAGAATCTCGGCGAAATCTTGCCGCAGCGCGCCCTCACCGCCGAGGAAGTGCGCGACGTCCTCGACCCGGCACTCGATGTCCTCGTTTATCTCCACGGCAAAGGCCTCGTCCACGGCCACCTGAAGCCATCGAATATTCTCGCCACCCACGACCGTCTGAAACTTTCGAGCGATTCGCTCTTTCCCATCGGCAACAGGCGCCAGCTTCTCCGCGGCCGCGACGTCTACGACGCACCTGAAATGCAGTCCGCACCCGTTTCTGCCAAGGAAGACGTCTGGTCGCTGGGCATCACGCTCGTGGAAGCTCTCACCCAACATCCCCCGGCCTTTTCCTCGGAGCACTCCGCGGACCCTGTGGTTCCTCGCGAACTCCCCGACCTGTTCCTGGTAATTGCCAAACATGCGCTTCGCCACGACCCGAGCCATCGCTGGAGCGTCGCCGAAATCGCCGCGCGCCTAAATCCCGCTCCACTGGCAGCCGCGGCAGCCGTGGCTTCTTCGTTGCCAGTTTCCGCGCCGGCGCCGGCGGAATCCATGCCGGATCTCGCTCCGCTCAGCGTGCCGCTTTCGAACGAACCCGCCGTGCCCTTGGCAAAAATGCCCGCCTCTGCTCATGCGGAAGCTCCGGCGCGCCGCATCACACCTCCCGCGAATCGCGGCGATCTCACGCTCCCCAATTATCTCGTTCCTATCGTACTCGGCGCCGCCGTCTTCGCCGGGCTAATCTTCGCCATTCCCAAGCTCCTCAACTTTCGGGGTCAGCCCTCCGCCGCCTCCGCCTCGGTAAACACCGAACAGCCCGCCGTGGCGAAGCCTGTCGAAGCCGCCAAGCCGAAACCGGCGGCAGCTCCCGCGGCGAAAGCCCCTGAAAGAATCGCCGCCAGCGAGCTGCCGAACAATCCGAAACTTCCCGCTGAAAACTCCTCCCCTGTTCCCGCTCCTGCTGTTTTGCGCACGGATCCCGCGCCTGCTCCGCGGGCAAAATCGGCATCCGAAGCCCCGGGCCGCGGCGAAGTCCTGAACGAAGTCCTCCCCGAGCCGCCGCGGAAATCGCTCGCCACGATTCACGGCACGTTTCATGTGCTTGTGAAAGTTCAGGTGGATGCGGCGGGAAACGTAGTCAGCTCGAGCCTGGACTCACCCGGCCCTAGCCGTTATTTTGCCGGCCTCGCCGAAAAGGCCGCCCGCCAGTGGCAATTCTCCGGCGCCGAAGCCGCCGGCCACGGCATCCCCAGCGCCTGGCTCATCCGCTTCGAATTCACATCCGCCGGCGTTCACGCCACCGCGCAACAATCCGCGCCCTAACGCCGCACCAAACCTCGAGGGGATACTCCTACTTTTGAGTGCGGGAGCAACGCTCCCGCTTTTACGGCCTCCAGCTAATCGCCAGAATTCGCCCGTCAGGAACTTTGCCCCGAATCGGCTGCTGGAATTTCCGCGCTCGGCGCCCCTCAAATCAGATATTTCGTCTGATCCAGAAACTTCGCCACCGTTCCGCGAGGACCAACTGCCCAACCGTCATTT
>Ga0210389_10000158_pt1 | contig 68483 bp, 68 predicted proteins | sample IncBWH28OmetaG_FD_160127 | JGI IMG/M metagenome (GOLD analysis project Ga0210389, IMG submission 160127) | Forest soil microbial communities from Barre Woods Harvard Forest LTER site, Petersham, Massachusetts, United States - Inc-BW-H-28-O ...
TTGATAAAATCATCCATATCCCGGCAGGCGGCATCAAGGTCAGCGGCTTTGGCATCAAAAAACTTTACCTGCGGTGGTTTGATATTTAGCGGCGAAAAGAAATTTTCATTCAAAAATTGTGTGCAGCTGCCATCGTCTTCTCCGCCCAGGCCCACCCATTCATCCAGTCCCACAAAATAACATCGACTAAAATCAACCTTACCTGCCGCAGCGTCGGCGATCAAATACCTGAACATCCCGGCAGGTGAATCACCCGAAGGGAAACAAATAAGCGAAGCCGGTTTTTGCTTTACCTGCGCAATAACCAGGTCGGCCGCCGTGCGGCTCATCTCGTTGTAATCTTTGGTAATAATTAGTTTCATATCGTTCATTGGTTCACTGGTTCATTGGTTCATTGGTTCATTGGTTCATTGGTTCATTAGTTCATTAGTTCATTAGTGGATGGTGGCTATATGTCAATTTGATTTTATCGACTTTCTACCAATGAACTAATGAACCAATGAACTAATGAACTAACTAAAGGAGTTCAAACCCGCCCTCCAGCCTGATATCATCCGATGCGCTGCCGATCATCAGTTTAAATTCTCCCGGTTGGGCGCCCCATACCAATTGGTCGTTATAAAACGACAGCTTTTCCTTGTCGATAGTAAAGGTAATGGTTTTGGTTTCGCCGGGCTGCAGCATTACTTTTTCAAAGCCTTTAAGTTCCTTAACGGGTCTTACCGGCTGCGATACCAATTGGCGAAGGTATAGCTGGGCCACCTCTTCGCCAGCGTATTTACCGGTATTTTTTAGATCGAACGAAACGGTAATCTTCTCATTATTGTGTATGGATTTTTTGCTCAGCTTCAGGTTGCTATAGCCAAAAGTGGTATAACTTAGCCCATAGCCAAATGCAAATTTGGGGCTGTTAGGCAGATCGATATAAGCCGACGTATAATTTACATCATTATCATTCTGCGGCGGGCGGCCGGTGCTATAGTGATTGTAATAAATGGGTATCTGCCCTTCGGTACGCGGGAAGGTCATCGGCAGTTTGGCCCCTGGGTTGTAGTTTCCGTAAAGCACATCGGCAATGGCATTACCTGCCTGGTTACCCAGCCACCAGGTATATAAAATGGCCGGAACATGATCGGCAGTCCAGTTAAATACCATTGGGCGTCCGGCCATCAATAGCACCACTACCGGTTTCCCCGTCGACATTATTTTTTGGATCAACTCTTCCTGCACACCGGGGATATGAATGTTCGCGCGGCTTTTGGCCTCACCGGTCATGTCAGACCTTTCACCCATTGCCATGATCACCACATCGGCTTGCATGGCTGTTTTATAGGCCTCGTTGAAACCGGCGTGGCTGGTATCGGTTATATCGCAGCCTTTGGCATACAATAATTTCGTATTGCCGGCAGCCTGCTGCATGCCTTCGTAGAGCGAAACGACCTGGCTCACATCGCCCACATCCAGCGACCAAAAACCTTTCATTTCTCCTTTTGATTTCACCAAAGGCCCGATGAGCGCTATGGAATTCAAGTTTTTTGACAGCGGTAAAACTTGCCCCTGGTTTTTCAGCAGCACGATGCTTTTTCGGGCGATATCCCTTGCAGCCGCTACGTGTTCGGGCCTGTTTAACACACTTTTTTCGCGGTCAGCATTGCTGTAGCGATAAGGGTCATCAAACAAACCCATTTCAAATTTCTTCGTCAGGATACGCCTCACCGCGTCATCAATCATCGCTACCGAAACTTTTTTATCGGCCACCAGCTTTGCCAGGTTGTTGATATAGCTGCGGCTCTCCATATCCATATCATTGCCGGCTTTTAGGGCAAATTCCGCAGCCTGGTAATTATCTTTTGCATAGCCGTGCGGCACCATCTCGCCAATCGAGTTCCAATCGCTCACTACAAAACCTTTAAAGCCCCATTTGCCTTTTAAAACATCGCGCTGCAGGTAGCTGCTGGCGGTGGCTGGCGTGCCGTTTAGCGAGTTGAAGGAGTTCATGAAGGTTGCCGCTCCGGCTTCCTCAGCGGCCTTAAACGGCGGCAAATAGACTTCCCACAGCGTATGCAAGCTCATGTCCGCGCTGTTATAGTCGCGCCCGCCGATAGCAGCGCCATAAGCGGCGTAGTGTTTTGCGCAGGCCATAATTGCATCCAAACTACCCAAGCCATTCCCCTGGAAACCTTTTACCCTGGCCCTGGCTATCTGTGAACCCAGGTAGGGATCTTCTCCCGCGCCTTCCATTACACGGCCCCAGCGGGGGTCGCGGGCAATATCCACCATCGGGGCAAAAGTCCAATGTACGCCGCCGGCGGCAGCCTCAGTACCGGCAATTCTTGCCGACCGTTCAATAGCGGGTATATCCCAGCTGGCCGCTTCGCCTAAGGGGATTGGAAAAGTAACGCTATAGCCGTGGATCACATCCTGCCCAAACAACAAAGGTATCTTCAGCCTGGAGTGCATCGCCGCATCCTGGAAGGCACGGGTGTGATTTACGCCTACTATATTCAATACCGAACCGATCTCTCCGCGTTTTATTTGTTCCAGTTTGTTGCCAACGTCAGCAGTAACGGGGCCGGTAGCCTCCCAGTCGCCGTTTACCTGGTTTAGCTGACCGATTTTTTCGGCCAGGGTCATCTTTTTCATCAGGGCGTCCACCTTTTGGGCTATAGAAGGCTGTTGCGCGAGGGTGATATTTGAGATTACCAAAAAAGCGGCAATAAAAACAAGCAGTTTAAAACGTAGCATTGAACTTAATTTAATCAGGTTTGAATTTGGTTGGTGAAAACAATTCAAGATTAGTGAAATAAATTTTAATCAGGAAATGTTCAGAAAATGGACATATTTTGATTACATGTCCAATTTTTACAGTAAAGTTGGACACGTCACCTTTATATGTCCAGTTTTTGGACACCATTTGAAACATGTCCAGTTTTTGATAAATTTCTGGACATATTGCTTTTATATGTCCAGTTTTTGTGCTATTATTGCAACATGTTCAGAAAAAACCTAAAAACTGGACATATAAAACAATGGCTTACGATAGAAATTTGCCCTATAACGCACTTCCGCTTCTTCCCCCTATGATTGAAATTGAGAGAGATATAGACATTTTAAGGAAATTGGTATCGGCTTCCAGGGCTTTAGCGACAGTAAACAGCAGTGTGCTGCGTCTTCCAAATCCGTTTATGCTGGTTAACACCATCGCCTTGCAGGAAGCCAAAACATCTACTGAAATAGAAAACATTTTTACTACCGACGATGAATTATACAAAGCCATCTCGGATACGATCCAGGAAAAAAACGCCAATACCGCTACCAAAGAGGTTTTACGGTATCGTGAAGCCATGTGGGAAGGCCACCGCCTGATAAACGAGCAAAACCGGATAGACCGCGATTGCATCATCAGTATTTTCAGGCAGGTAAAAAATGCAGCCGGGGGATTCAGGTCGCCGCAATCACAAACGATGATCAAAAGGGGTCAGAGTGAATTCAGGTCTGGCGAAACAATTTATACACCTCCAAGGGGCGTTGGGCTGATTGAAAAACTGGTAGATAACTGGTTGGATTACATCAATGACGACGAAAAATATCCATTGGATCCTTTGCTTAAAATGTGTGTTTCGCACTACCAGTTCGAGGCGATACACCCGTTCCAGGATGGTAACGGAAGAACAGGGCGTATTTTAAACTTGCTTTACCTGGTTAATAAAGGCTTGCTCGCACAACCAACGCTGTACCTGTCAAAGTATATTATCCTCCATAAGGACGATTATTATTTCACCTTAGCAGCCGTGACGCTAAGAGGCTCGTGGAAGGAATGGATATTATTCATGCTGGATGCTGTTGAAAACACATCGCTGTTAACCAACAACCTAATCAATGAGATAGTAAACCAGATGAACGCAACCCTTGAGTATGGTAAATCGACGCTAAAATGGTATAATAAGGAAATCAATGAACTAATTTTCAGTCAGCCTTATTTAAAGCCCAGGATGTTGATCCGGCGATCATCCCGTACCACTTTGGCCAGGTATATGAACGACCTTATGAATGCCAAAATCCTGGTCTCCCAAAAAGACGGAAAGGAAGTTTATTATCTGAATCAAGACCTGATCCGGATATTGGAGGGATAGTCCATAAACAGAAAAGGCTCCGTAACCATCCCGTCACAGAGCCTTTTTTATACCTTTTAACTATTACGCCTCGTTCGATAATCTATCGTGATGTATCTCCTCCAGGTAACCGCGCTCATTAACAGCATAGCGGGCATCGGAAGTATCGTTATAATTTTTAGGTAATTTGATGGCGCCTGCTCCTTTTTTTACGGGAAGAAAGAGCGGAACAATTAACAAAGCCACCAGGGTGCCGATCTGTAATACTTCAATAACCATGATCTGTAAACTAAATAAACTGTAAACGAAAGCACTGACAATTGGTTTCATTTAACAGGAGAAATCTTATTTTTCGCCGGTTTAAATTTTTAGGTTCAGTGCAATTCTTTTTCTTAAAGCTAAATCAATGCCAAATAATTTCAAAGCCTTAAAACATTACTTAGAAATTGGTAACAAAATATTATTTAACGAAAAAAGTTTATTTTAATAAAAGGGAATTGCTATCATTTTGATAAGATTTTATCAGATTGAAAATGATTTTATCAATCTGATTTTAGCAGTTTTCTGTAACATTTTCGCATAGATTCAAAAAAAATCTGCGTAATTTTTGCTATGCGTGCATAATATTTTATAGACACCTTCAAAAAAAATGCGGGTAAGGTAACACCAAACTTACATTTGATGTGTTAACGGTAAAAGATCAGCCATGAAACACGCAACGATAGGTTTTCTACTCTTCACCGCGCTTTACCTGACTGCCTGTAACGGTGGAAAAGGGCAATCAGGCAGCGATACCAGCCAGATGAAATCATTTGGCAACAACTCCAATTCAAACGTACTGCTGGGCGCCGGCAGTACTTTTGTGTACCCCTTGTTTTCGAAGCTATTCGCTGAATATGCCAAAGAAACCCATGTTATGGTGAACTACCAGTCGATCGGCTCGGGCGGCGGCATTTTGCAGCTGACCAATAAAACGATCGACTTCGGCGACTCAGACGCCCCGTTAAATGATGAGCAAGCCCAAAAGATGGGCGTGCCGGTGCTGCATATCCCGATGTGTGCCGGCGCGGTTGTGATCAGCTATAACCTACCCCAGGTTAAAAGCAAATTGAAGTTGACGCCTGACGTATTAGCCGGGATGTTTTTGGGGAAAATCACCAAATGGAACGACCCGCAAATTGCAAAGGTTAATCCCGGCGCTGCCCTGCCGGCCATCCCGGTTTTCATAATACACCGGTCCGAAGGCAGCGGAACAACCAATATTTTTACAACGTATCTTTCAAAAGTAAATACTGATTGGGCCAAAAGCCCTGGTAAAGGTTCGGCTATAAACTGGCCCGCCGGCATTGGTGGAAAAGGAAACGACGGTGTGGCCGCATTGATCAAACAAACGCCCGGTGCAGTGGGTTATATCGAGCTGGCCTATGCCCTGCAAAACCAAATGGCCTTTGCCGACATGCAGAACAAAAGTGGCAACTTTATTACACCAACTGTAGCATCTACCACCGCCGCGAGTAATATCGACATTCCCGCCGATGCAAAAGTCTCGTTAAGCAATACCGACGCGAAAGACGGCTACCCCATCAGCGGTTTAACGTGGGCGCTCATCTATAAAGAACAAAACTACGATGGCCGTAACCTGATGCGCGCCCAAAAACTGCTAAAAATGCTGTGGTGGAATGTGCACGAGGGGCAAAAATATTGTGAGGGTCTCGACTATGCGCAACTATCGCCCGCTGCGGTTACCGTAGCGGAGAACATACTAAAGTCGGCAACATTCGACGGGAAACCGATATTGCAGTAGGCTGATCCATTCGGCAATTTCTTTTAATTGGATACATTTGGATACAAAATGGATATATCCGATTGCATGACTTTTGCCGACAAAATAATTCAATTTAACAAACAGCTTGATTTTGACGGAAAACTGCCCGACGGGATCCGCATTATGAATCCTTTTAAGGAGAACCCGGCAGTGAACCTGATCATGGAGCAGTTTTACAAAAAGTATTATGACGACAACCATCCGCGGCATCTTATATTAGGCATCAACCCCGGCCGGTTTGGCGCGGGGGTTACAGGGATTCCCTTTACTGATTCGAAGCGCTTAAAGTCTGTTTGTAAAATTGACTACGAAGGCAAAGAAACACATGAACCTTCTTCTGTCTTTGTTTATGAGATGATAGATGCCTTTGGCGGAGCCGATCACTTTTACCAAAACTTTTATATACATTCCATTTGCCCGTTGGGGTTTACTTCGGTAAAGCAGGACGGCAAAGAGATCAATTACAATTATTACGACAGCCCTGGGCTGACGGCGGCCGTTTATGATTTTATGGTAGAAAATATCCAGAAGCAAATCGCCTTTGGCGTCGACACAGACACCTGCTTTTGTTTTGGCACGGGTAAAAACGAAAAGTTTTTAAGAAAGCTGAATGATAAGGAGCATTTCTTTAAAAACATCGTCGCCCTGGAGCATCCGAGATTTATCATGCAGTATAAATCGAAATCGAAAGATATGTATATTGAAAAATATGTCAATGCGTTTAACAGCGTGTTAAAATAAAAAATCAATCAGCCATTTGATATTCCTTAATTAATGCAGATGCTGGTAAACGAAGCAGGTCGCTAAACTTCCTAATCATCGTTAACGATAGTGGCTGCTTATAGTGTAACACTTTGCTTATGGTCCCCTTGTCGCCATAAACATTGGCCAGATCAGCCGCCTTATAATCAAAATCCTCCATCCGGATCTTAATCATTTCAATCGGATCCACGTCAGGCAAATCCCATAAGCTATTTTCGTAATTCTCAATCAAATGCACCAGGAGGAGTTTTTCTTTATGTTCTTTACTTCCTTCTGGTGCATACTTGATTTCTTCATATCTGTTTACAGCAGCTTCGAACTCCTGCTCAGATTCAATTAAAAACCATTGGGGTCTATTACTCATTTCCAAACTTCTTAATGACTGCCGTATCTGATAAGTCAAATTGTCTCGGCATCAATTTTATCATATTCTGAGTGGGTTCCAATGAACCTGACCTCTACTATTTCGTCGGCATAATCCACCTCGACGATTAGGCGGTACTTGTTCCCAACAATCTTAAATCTTGCGCGATTGCCGGGAATAATGCTGGCTTTCGGGAAATCCCTTAAAACATCAAGGCTTTTTTTCCAAATGACTTTCTGAACTACTTTTCGCCAGGTCGTCACGCTGTTTTCTGCATCTGAATGTTTTTTTGTAAAGTCAATTAACTTTTTTTGTAAAATAATACGCATGCTTATTCCTGTTACAAACCATTAATCCTCCTTTTTAAGTTTAAACCATAAGTTTAACATAACAATTAGTTATAAAAAGCAAATATAATAAGAAGTTGGCAAAAAACCAACATTTAATTAAATATTGCTGAATGACCTCACCACCTGCCTTGCTTCGCCCAAACCATCGATGCCTAATTCAACAATGTCACCTGCTTTAAGATAAACCGGCGGTTTCATGCCAAGCCCAACTCCTGCAGGCGTGCCGGTCGAGATGATATCGCCGGGCAGCAAGGTCATGAACTGGCTGGTGTAGGATACCAGGTGAGGGACATTAAATATAAAATTGGCGGTTGTGCCATCCTGCATCATTCGGCCGTTTACGTTAAGCCACAAACGCAGGTTATGCGGGTCGGGGATCTCATCTTTGGTTGCAAAGAATGGGCCTATCGGCGCAAAAGTATCGCAACCTTTGCCTTTGTCCCAGGTACCTCCTCGTTCTATCTGAAATTCTCTTTCCGATACATCATTATGCAGCACATAACCGGCAACGTAGTCCATTGCATCGGCTTCGTCTACATAGGTAGCCTTTTTACCGATCACGATAGCCAGCTCCACCTCCCAGTCGGTTTTTTTTGAGTTTTTGGGGATGATGATATCATCGTTCGGGCCGACTATAGCCGTGGTGGACTTCATGAAGATGATCGGCTCGGCTGGTGGCGTGGCATTGGTCTCTTTTGCATGGTCGATATAATTCAAGCCGATGCACACTATCTTCGAAGGTCGCGCCAGGGGACAACCCAGGCGGGCGCTGTCGTCCGCTTCCGGAGCAACATTGTCTTCAAGGAATGCGGACAAACGGCTCAGTCCGTCACTTTCAAAAAAAGCCTCGCCATAATCTTCGCCAAAGGCCGAGGTGTCAAACCTTTTACCGTCCCTGATTACCCCTGTTTTTTCTTTGCCGGGCTCGCCAAATCGTATTAGCTTCATGTTTATTTTAGTTTAATAATAAGACCAGGGGTCTAAAAAGCGGTTAACCTATAAATGTAAAAATCCGAAATCGAACATCCGATCCCGATAGCTATCGGGACCGAAATCAACTTCAATTATTCAGTGTGATAAACCCACCGTCGATCGGGTAATCGCAGCCGGTAATAAACGATGCCTCATCTGAACAAAGATATAGCGCCAATGCAGCGATCTCCTCTGGTCGCGCCATCCGCCCGATAGGCTGGGTTTTGGATAGCTTTTCAAATATCTCGGCTTCCTGCCCCGCATAGTTTTTCGAAATAAAACCATCCACAAAAGGCGTATGTACCCGTGCCGGTGAGATACAGTTGCAGCGAATGTTATCGTGCAAATAATCGCGTGCAACGGATAATGTCATCGCGTGGATTGCCCCCTTGCTTGTGGAATATGCAAATCTGTCGGTAATACCCACATGGGCTGCAATAGAAGCGGTGTTAAGGATCACGCCGCCATTGTTTGCCTTCATTAACGGAATGGCCGCGAACAGGCAATTGTAAGCGCCTTTAATGTTAACATTGTATATCCTATCAAAATCTGCTTCACTGGTAGTATCCGCTTTGCCGATATGGGCAATGCCGGCATTGTTGATAAGGATGTCGATTTTGCTGATAAAATTAAATGTATCGATAACCTGCTGCTGGCTGCTGATATCGCAATTGTAAGCGGTGGCCTTCCCGCCATTTGCGGTTATTTCGGCCACCGTACCCCCGGATGCTTCTGCATTTAATTCAATGATATGTACTTCCGCTCCCTGCTGTGCAAAAAGTACAGCCATCGCCCGGCCAATCCCGCTGCCGCCACCCGTTATTACTGCCGTTTTATTGGTTAGTTTAAACATCTAATCTTATCATAAAAATAAATTCGAAATCGAAAATCCCAAATCCGAAATCAGCTAAAGCGATATCCCTCTTTTCCATGGTATCCAGTCATCCTGGCCCAATTGTACCGCCTTTGGTTCCGCTTCGCCGCTGGCTACCTTTATAACATACTCAAGTATCCGCTCACCCGCCTGCTGTATCGTTTCTTCCCCTTCGATGATCGTACCACAATTGATATCGATAATATCCGGCATCTTAACCGCCATCGTGGTATTGGTTGATAGTTTTATTACCGGCGTAACCGGGTTGCCTGTTGGTGTTCCGAGCCCGGTGGTAAATAATACAACGTTGGCGCCGGCGGCAACTTCTGCTGTCGTGCTTTCCACGTCGCTACCCGGGGTACAAAGCAGGTTTAACCCTGGCTTCGAAACTTTGGCAGGATAGTCCAGCACATCGGTAACCGGCGAGGTACCGCCCTTTTTAGCGGCGCCGGCAGATTTGATAGCATCGGTAATTAGTCCGTCCCTGATGTTTCCCGGCGACGGGTTGGCGTAAAAGCCTGAACCGTCCGCCTCTGCCCGTGCATTATAAGTTTTCATCAGGCTCATAAAGTAATTCGCCTTTTCTTCGTCAACACAACGGTCGCTGAGCTCCTGTTCAACGCCGCATAATTCGGGAAATTCGGACAAAATAACCGAGCCGCCCAATGATACCAGCAGATCAGATGCATAACCCAATGCCGGGTTAGCTGAAATGCCCGAAAAACCATCCGAGCCGCCACACTCCAGCCCTATGCATAATTTGGATAGCGGCGCCGGCTTCCGCTCGTTTTCATTAGCCTGCACCAGCCCCGCGAAAGTTTGCTTTAGCGCCTGTTGCATCAACTCGGTTTCCGTACCAGTTTTCTGCTGTTCCAGGATGACCAGCGGTTTGCTGAAGTTAGCATCCCGTACTTTTATTTCCTGCTGCAAAATACTTACCTGGGCATTCTGACAGCCTAAACTCAAAATTGTAGCGCCGGCAACATTGGGATGCGTAACGTATCCGGCAATTAACCCGCACAAGGTTTGCGCATCCGATCGTGTGCAACCGCAGCCCATTTCGTGGGTAAGGAATTTGATGCCGTCGATATTTTTAAAAAGACGCTTGGATTTGGTTTCTTCTTTTGAGGCTTCTATTTCGGCATTGATTATCTCTTCAACCGATTTGCCCGACTGATAAAGACTTATCAACTGATCAACATCGGACTCGTAGCTCTTTGCTTTTTTATAACCCAATTTTTCGGTTAAAGCATCTTTCAGCACATTTATATTCCGGTTCTCGCAAAAAACCAGCGGAACCACTATCCAGTAATTACCGGTTCCTACCGAGCCATCGGGCCGGTGATAGCCCGTAAACGTGCGGCCCTCAAATTTGCCGGTATTTGGTTTGTGCCATTCAAGTTTACGTTTACCCAGATGAAATTCGCCTGAAGCGTGACGGATGGTTTGTGTGCTGATGGGCCCGCCTTTCGGGATATGTTGCGTGGCCTTTCCAACCAGCACACCATACATTGTGATCGGGTCCTCCGGCTGCAACTCCACCATGCTGAATTTGTGCTTAGCGGCAATATCAGTGGTCAGCACAAAATTCTCGCCCTCAAAATCAATACCAGCGCCTGCTTTCAAATCTTGCAGGGCGACCAGTACATTATCTTTCGGATGAATATGTAAAAAGGAGTGTTTATCGGGTGACATTTTTTCTTCTTCTTTATAATTAAACAATTGAAGATTTTAACACAGAGAACACAAAGAGGAAGACACAGAGGTCGCAAAGCTTTAATAGCTTGTTATTTTTTCGTGCTCGCCGCGCATCCTTAGTGATCTCAGCGGTTAAATTAAAATTGATAAACTGATTATGCAAACTATTAGTAGTCCGTCAATCTGTTTTCCCTCCGTGTTCTCTGCGTCTTCTTAGCGACCTCTGCGGTTAAACTGAAAACTATTAATTTAACGTCAGCTCCACAACCGGTATCTCATAAGGCGGCTTTTTAACAGGAAGCGTCAGCACCAGGTCTGATGAATTGCTTGCAGATGGTTTATAAATAACCTCCGAGTGATCGTTCAAAAACTGGGCATAGCTTATTTTTCCCTTATAACCTGGCAGCGTTAGTTTTCCATTTTTCGGGTAATCATACAAATGCACATACAAACGCCGCGTGTTTTTATTATAGGTAAGCTTTTCGCCTTCGGGTATTTTGTAAGTGTCAGGCGCGTAAGTGCAGTTGTAAATGGCAACGCTATTGGCATGCATCCAGTAGGCCATGCTATCCAGTGCATTTGTTGCCCTGTAGTCAAATTCGCCGCGCGCGGTTGGGCCAACGTTTAATATCAGGTTGCCACCATTGCTTACCGAAGTTATCAGCAGATCGAGCAGCTGCCGGTGAGTTTTCCAGGTGTTTTCATCGCGGTAATAGCCCCACGAGCCGGAAAATGTTTGACAGGTTTCCCAGGTTTTTCCGCGGTATTTGTTCAATTCGGCGGTGCTTACCTGCTCGGGGGTTTCAAAATCGCCGCCGTCCTTATAGTCATAAAGGCCCAGCCTGTTATTTACAATAATGCCGGGCTGCAGTTTCCTAACCAGTTTCAGCAGCTCTACCGAGCCCCAATCGTTGGCGCCCTTTCCGCGTTTAGCGCCTTTGTCCCAGCTCCAATCCAGCCAAAGCACATCAATTTTGCCGTAATTGGTCAGTAACTCGGTGATCTGGTTACGCATATATTGCCGGTATCTGGCCATATCCCGGCCTTTGTTCAAGCGGTCGTAGTTGGCCTGGCTGGTATCCACCTGCACCAAAGGATGCGCGTCATCCATGGTATAATCCGGGTGGTGCCAGTCGAGCAGCGAATAGTAAAATCCCACCTTTAAGCCCTGCGCCCTGAAAGCGTTTACATACTCGCGCACCAGGTCGCGTTTGGCGTGTGTGTTGGTGGCTTTATAATCGGTATATTTCGAATCAAACAAACAAAACCCTTCATGGTGCTTGGAAGTCAGCACGGCATACTTCATGCCGGCAGCTTTTGCCTGTTTGGCCCATTTAACCGGGTCGAACAGGTCGGGGTTAAACTGGTCGAAATATTTCTGATACTCCTCATTGGTCATGTGCTCATTATGCTTCACCCATTCGTGCCTGGCCGCGCCGGAGTACAGCCCCCAATGAATAAACATCCCGAAACGTCCGTCGGTCCACCATTCCATCCGTTTTTGTTTTTGGGCGTCGGTTTCGTGGCCGATCGTCTTTTTTTGCGCCGATGCGGACGAAATCACCAGCAACAGCAATACGGGGAATAAAAGCAGTTTTTTAATCATGATTTTTAAATTGAAGATTCGAGAATCAAGAGCCAAGGACCATGAGTCAAGAATCAAGGGTAAAGATAGAAAAGTTATGACAAACCAATTATTCGATAAGCCGGCGTAACAGGGCAAACGCATTAAAAATGTTTTTTATAAGATTGTACGCCATGACAGGAGGTGACTTTGACGTGTGGAAGGAATTCCTCAATTATACTGAAACATATTGAAAATCAGTGCTTTATGGCTGTGTATATAAAAATAAAAAATCTGTAATAATTGATTATCAGTCACTTATAAAAATATGCCAATTTATTTTTAATGGAACATTCTGATAATGAGCATGTTTCACAATGTTCCACGTGTTCCGTGAGTAAAAATGGAACGCTTCGGAACGCTTGCAGCGCTACCGCTTCTTGCTCTTTAAATGCCCCTTTTCTCTAAATTGACCTCAATTAGCTTAAAATTATTTTAAAGCGTCTGCCCTGGCCGGCGTAATACTTTCGTGGTTCTTGACTCTTGGATCCTGGTTCAATTTCGTTCCTGGTTCTATTTTATAACTGGAATATCTTATTCATTAATACCCACTTCTCTCCTTTTGCAGCATTCTTCAGCGGCTGCTGGTAGTTCCACATCAGGTTTTCCCATTCCTGCACCTTCGGGTTGGCTGCATCCATCACTGCCTTTTTTTCAAAGCTGAACGTATCATCTGTCTCCATGATCATAAACAAACGCGTGTCATGGCGATATATCTCCATATTGGTGATGCCGGCTTCGGTAATGCTTTGATGTATCTGGGGCCAAATGGAGGTATGGTATTTTTCGTATTCATCAATTAGTTTCAGATCGTCTTTCAAATCCACGGTTAAGCAATATTTTTGCATTGTAATTTTATTTTGGTGAGCCTGGTAAAGCTAATTGGTTTAAAATTATCATCGAATAAAAGTAGGAGTTTCATGTAAAAAACCGGGGAATTAATAAATAATTATGACACTGACAAAACAGCGATTCGTATCACATTTCAAAAAACTGAGAGGCTGTTAAAGGCAAAAAAAAATCGCCCCAAATTAATGCAAGCGACGTTTTTTAAAATAGCCGTTACCGGTATTAGCTTTTGATCAGAAAAGTTTTAACCTGCCCTTCCATATAAACATGAATATCTTTTTTTACCACTTCTTTGCCCAGGGTAACTTCAACAGCATAGTCGCCATTATCAAGGCTGGTTAAAATGTAGCCTTTTTCTAATGATTTCGCGTCCGAAAGGATATCCTTCCTCAGCACATTTTTTCCGCTGTCGTAAATAATTACGATGGCCTTTCCTGTTGTGCCTTTTTTAAACTTGACTGCAATACCGTTTCTTGCAGGTAATGTGGAAAACGTAATCGCCCCGTCTTTTGGCTGATTACTATAGCCAACAGTTTTTGCCGGAACGGCAGTAAAAAGTGAGGTACTTAATAATAAAAGTACCATGAATCCCTTAGTTGATTTTTTCATCTCAATAGTTTTTTTTAATGGTGAATCAGTTGGTTTATTAATAAAGTAAATCTAATATTATTTTATTTAATTCTTCAATATTAATTACCTATAACCCAATAATTTAAATGGGAAATTATTTTTTTTAGAAAGGTGTTTTTGCATATTATTCTATCCAATAAAGCAGACAGATGTTCGCGCTAATAGCACCTTGGTTAACTTAAAGGGCGTGGTTAAAACATTTCGCCAAGATTTACGAAAAGGCCGTGCGAACCGATGCCATAGGCATGGTCCAGGCAAACGTTGGTATCAGAGTGTTTGTTGATCTTTATCCTAAGCCCGGTACCCAGGGCAGGTGCAACCCGTTGAAATCCACTATTTAGCCCCGAAAATGTTTCGCCGTTGGCAAATACCACACCGCCTAAAAGGCCATTCCTTAATATACCAAAGCGGTATTCGCCTTCCAAATAAAGTTCATTTTTGCAGGGCAGGCGCATTAAAATTATTTTTAACAACATTATCTAACATTTCAGTTCAACCAGTGCGCTTAACTTTTATAATCAATAGTTTTTACCGCAGGGTCCATCAAGTGCACAAAGATTTTGCAAAGTAGTCGATGTTTATAGTGGCCTTCGTGACTTCGTGTTTAAAAACTGTTCTTTAAACTGTCGCTGCCTAAAAATGTAAAGTTGTCGCGGTAGATCACTGATGCATAACCGCCGTTGAGCAGGTTAATCGGGTTTTTTCAGTTATCAAACAAAAGGTTAAGCACTATTCCCGAAGAAGTTGAAGAATTGGTAGAGCCGTATTTAGCACAATCAGGGATGCTATTATTCGCATTCCCTGCCTGGGTAATGTTGTAGTGGTAATCAAGGTTATAGCCAAGCCCGCCATATAAATCACCTGTCACCCTTTTAAAAAAAGTACCATATACCCTTGCGTAATTATAAACGAGTGGGTCGATAGTCGCATTGGTTGTCCCGGTGCCCGGGCAATATGTGTCGATCGGATGTTTTTTCCCAACGCAGATCCGTAATTAGTTTATAGTTATTTTTATCGAACCATATTTCAGACCGGCTGTCAAATATTTTTTTATTTTTTGTATCATAAACTGTCTCCGGGTCAATGGCTGACAAATTGTTGGAATGATCTGCGCTGGTATAAAATGCCACGTTAGCAGTGATATCAGCGGTAAGACTTGTGGTAAGGGAGTATCCAACTGCGGGTACAACCGAAAACACCAGTTTTTTGCCTTGAGCCTTGATTTGCCGCTACTATCTTTTTTAAGTATCCGCAATAAGAAATCTATTACATCCCTTTGTTTTGACGAGTCAATAATCGGCATTGATACGTTTTCATGCGTAGAAGTTGAATCCTGCTGTGCCGCGATCCGGGAGAAATTGAAAACAGTAGCGAAGAGCAACAAAGTGCAAATCGAATTTTTTGTCCATATAAGCAAGGAAACCTGGATTTTGGGACTGCGGTTAACGCATTTGAAATGACTTTAGTTCGTAACCAATTGGCGGAAATTAAAACACTTCTCCAAGATTAACAAACAGCCCATGCGAACCACCAACCCCTACGCCGTAATCAATGCAAATATTTGAGTTGGAATGTTTGTTCACTTTTATCCTGATACCGGTTCCTGCGGCGGGCGCCAACCCTTCAAATGCCCCGCTCTGCAATCCCGAAAAACTTTCTCCATTAGCGAACAACACTGCGCCAAGTAAGCCATTTTGGGTGATGCCAAAGCGATATTCTGTCTCAAAATATAATTCATTTTTACCGCGATAACGTCCAATGGCATAACCGCGCCCGCTGTTGTTGTACATATCCGACCCGGTTGCAGGCAAGTCCAGGTAGGGTGCATTTCCGCCGGTAAAAGCTGCGATGCCCCAAAACGCCAATACATTATTCGACTGCGGCGATAGCCTGACATATTTCCTGAAATCAAAAGCCACCTGTTCCCAATTAGCATTGCTGCCCAAAAAATTCAGATTTTGACGAAAGATAAGGTTCGCATAGGTGCCTTTTAGCGGATTGATGGGGTTTTGGCGGCTATCATACAGCAGGGTGAGGTTTATCCCCGATGACGTTGAATGATCCGGTTGCCCGTACTTCATAAAATCCGAAACGGTGCCATTGCTATTGCCGCTGGCCGTAATGCCATAATGGTAGTCGAGGTTATAGCCGCCCCCTATGTAATAATCGTCGGTGATCTTTTTAAGCACCGTTTCATAAACACGCAAATAGCGGTACGAAATATCATCGTCGGTTGACAGCGGGGCGAAAGTACCCAGGCCATAGGTATCCGTCGGATATATCTCGAAGCGCAGATCGGTTACATATTTATAATTATTGTTGGCGCCCCATATTTCCGACCTGGTGCGAAAAAGTTTTTGTATTTTGGAGTCGTAGCCTAAATCATTGGCGATCACCGATAGGTTTTGGTGATGACCAGCGGCCGTATAGAAGCTAATTCCCGAGCTGATATCTGCGATGAGCCCGGTCGACAGGGAATATCCGGCATAGGGTATTACGGAGATATTAACCTTACCGGATTTAGCTCTTTTGTCGGGGGAAGTATTTTTATTGATGGCCTTTAGGGCGATATCGATCAAATCCCTTTGTTTGGATGAATCCACCACGAGGGTATCCAAGTTTTTCCGTTTTGTTCTTTGCAAAGCAACCGACCTTGGCTGCTGCGCTGATGCTTTAAGGCAACTTATTATCGCCGTTAGCAGGATGATATATTTAAGTGTCTTCAAACAACCCGGGCAATTGATGATCAGGATAACAGGTGCACGCTCAGCAAAGCTAATCTGTGACAGCTACAGGGCCTGATGATTTAATTTGAAAGACTTTTCAACTTGTCAAATCCCGGTGCTGCCTGGCCAAATAAACGTTATTAATGTAAACATGGTGTTTACCGGGGGTTGTATTATGCAAATGAAATAGATTTGTTACAGAAGAATTTAAAGCTTAACACCGGGGTAATATCAGGAGAGTAAATTTAGCAAACGGCTATTCGCGCTCGCGCTCTGATTAAGATTTTGCTGTATTAAACGAGGGTATGTTCAACCGTAGGTTTGTGCGGATCCTTGTTCGACTGCCGCTTCCACAATCTTTTAAACCAGTGTCCCTTCCATAACCAAAAGCCCGAGAGAACTATAATCGGGAAGAATACCCACCTTACCACGTTAGCCGCGTAATGCAGGTGAGCGACCGGGCCATAAATATAGCCGATGACCGGGATGCTTAACAGGATATGCAGCCAGCGGATGACCAAACGTTCAGTCGAAGCCTTCATTTAATATTCCAGTTCGCGGCACTCAAAGCCGGCGGTTTGAAGAAGCGATTCGATATAACGGGGCGAAATATCGTCAGCCTCAATCCTTAATATATTATCACAATCCTCCAGGTCAAAATTCCAGCCTGTAATTGCCGGAACGGAAGTTAACAATGGTTTTACTTCGGTAACCTGTTCGGGTTTTTCAACGCTTGTGGTGAAGATGAGTATTTCCATTTTGTAAGTAGTTAGTTGTGAATGGTGAGTAGTGAAATGGTGAATGGTGAGTAGAAGGTTAAAAATATTGACTACTCACCACTCACTACTCACCGAATTATTCAGCCGTTTTCTCAGCTTCGGGCGCTTTTTTATCCCATTCGGCGCCGAAGGAAGAGTAATCGTGGTGATGTCCCCACCTGCCATGGCCGCATCTTTCCTCCCATTTTGCCTTGAATTTTTCGCGTTCTTCGGGGGTCATGTTTTTAAAACGCTCTTCCATCCGGCCGCGCATCCAGGGGCCTTTCCCGCGCCAGCCTCCATGGCCGCCTTTGCCAAAACCGAAGAGTATTTTGCATAGTACAAATATGCCCAGGGCCTGCCAGAAGGTGATAACGCCAAGGTGAAAGATCACCGGTATCAGCGCGTTCCACAAACCCATCACGATAAACCCGACGAGTGCAACAACCGCTGCAATTCCGAAGGGGATAAGAAATAATTTCTTTTTATTAAAATATGGTCTCATTGTCTTGTTTTTTAAATTTTTAAAATTCTGTTATATCCTCATACAATTGGCGCAGCCTTTCGCGCAGATGCAGTACCGCATATCGTTTGCGCGACACCAGGGTTTGCATTTTTTCGCCTGTCCGCTCAGCTATCTCTTTAAAGGAAACATCTTCCAGTTCGTGCCAGATGAAAACCTGCCGTTGTTCCTCCGGCAATTCGTCAAGCGCAAAAAATAATTGTTCCCAAAAAAGGTTACGCACATATTCGGTTTCAGGCGTTTTTGCCTCTGTCATCAGGATGGCTTTAAAGTCCATTGCGTCGTCTTCATCCTCTGTAGCGGGCAGCATATCGTCCAAAAGGGTTTCGGTATGCTTTTTATGCTTGTCGAGTATTTTGTTACGCGCCACCCGGTAAAGCCACGCCCCGGTTTGCTCAATGGGTTCTGAATTGACTACCGAGCTGAATTGGTACCACACATCCTGCAGAATGTCTTCAGCATCGGCATCGTTCTTCACCCTTTTCCTGATAAAGCCCAGCAAGCTTTTTCCATACGCACCGATGGCTTGTATGATGGCGTTGTTTTTTTCTCCGGGCATTACAGCTGTTACCAATGTATTTGAGTTTAAAGATAGAGACGATTGGCGTTTGGAAAGATTTTAATTATTTTTAGATTTTTTAGTTCATGGTTTATTATTAGTTCATGGTTCATGGTTCATAGTTCATGGGAGGAGCATTTGTATTGATTTCTAAAGTCAGTTACATCCCCCCCGTTTTTTATCTGAATCGTCGCCCAAACGCTTTTTTACCATGAACTATGAACCATGAACTATGAACTCCAACTCAAGGATCAACTACTACAACATCGCCGCAATGCTTGCCGCATCCTGCCTGGCGGTGCTTATACCGTTTGAACTGGTGCTTTTGTCGTATGCCATATTGGGGCCCGGCCATTACCTTACCGAAATATCCTGGCTCAACGGGCGGCAGTTCTTTACCCCAAAAAAATATGATATCCTCATAATAATCGTAATAGCAATTGCTGCTTTTCTGCTGAAAGTTCCTTATGCCTATATCGTTTTTTACTTGTTTGGCCTGGCGTTTATTTTATTGGTTGCCCAAAATGTTGTTTACCGGATACTCGCTTTCGCCCTGGTAGTCGCAGCCGGTTATTTCCTGCTCAGCAATAACATTCTGCAAACTATTTTTGGACTGTATGTGCCCACGCTCATCCACGTTTACTTTTTTACCGGGGCGTTTATGTTACTTGGAGCGCTGAAGGACAAAAATGTTTCAGGTTACATCGCTTTTATCGTTTTTCTGGCCTGCCCGCTGCTGCTGTGTGTCCTGTTTACCGGCCGGCATTCTTCGGTGTCCGGCTGGGCCCTTACCAGCTACGGCGATTTTGGCCGGCTAAACACCACTACCCTTCGCAGCCAGCATGTCGATATATTTAATAACCCGTTCAGCGTTATTTTAACACGGCTCATTGCGTTTGCCTATACTTATCATTATCTCAATTGGTTCAGCAAAACGCGCGTCATCAACTGGCACAAAATGACTATAAAAAGGTCAGTTGTTATTGGCATTATTTGGGCAGCTTCGATAGCTTTGTATTTTTACAACTACCGTATCGGCATTAAATGGCTTTTTATGCTGAGCCTGGCGCACGTGATACTGGAATTCCCGTTGAACCATCGCAGTTTTATGGGGATTGGGAGGGAGCTGGGGATGAGGTTGAAGAGGAGAAGCGTATAGTTCATAGTTCATGGTTCATAGTTCATGGTTCATAGTAGAAGCATGGGTATCGATATCTTAAAACAAAGTCATCTGAATTTTTCAAACCAGCCATCAAACCATAGCCTTTTTACTATGAACCATGAACTATGAACTATGAACCATAAACTAAAAACATGAGCTACAACACCAAACTTGCAGACCGTGTGCGGGAAGCCCTGGCGCACTTGCCCGATGTGGAGGAAAAAGAAATGTTTCGTGGGGTTTGCTTTATGGTGAATGGTAAAATGTGCGTTTGTGTGAGCGGACAAGAGTTATTATGCCGCGTTGGAGAAGAAGCCATGCAGACTGCATTAGATGAGAATGGCGTACGCCAGATGATCATGGCAAAAAACCGCCCTGCGAAAGATTTTGTATTTGCGAGCGAAGAAGCATTTCAGCGGCAAGCCGACTTTGATAAATGGATAAAGCTTGCGCTGGATTTTAATCCGAAGGCAAAGGCTTCTAAAAAAAAGTGATGTGCGGATGTGCAAATGTGGGGGTGTGCGGATGCGCAGATGTTTGATTAAGAAAAATGCAATTCGGTGTTTGGGAAGACTTTTTTACGTTTCCTGCCCCGGTAACTGAACCAGAGACCATAGGCCGGGCCGATGGTTGTATAGAAGAAACCGGCGAACCCAACCAGGTGTAAAGGCACCAAATAGGCAATTGCAATGGAGACAACACCGATAAATGAGCAGATTAAAAATATATCCCTGATCGTCTTCGATTCAAAAATCTCAATTTCATTAAGGCCAATCTCTGCTGAACACCGGATGGCCCATTGGTACATGAAATAAAACAACAAGTTGATGGCCATATATCCCAACCCATAAATAAGAAAGAGCGTTGGAACATCGTGGTCTGTGATCATCGCTTTAATTGCGCCATTCTCATGATATTGATTACTCAGAAACGCAACGTTAAATAAAAATTTAAGCGGATACACGTAAACTAATACCACAAAAAGTAATGCGCCATTTAGGGTTGCCGTCCATGCGTCCTTTAATCCAAAATACCGGAAAAAGAGATTTTGGTTGTTCCATATCAGGAAAAGCAAAGTAAAACATACGGCAAAACTCGCCGTGCCCTTAAGCGTTTCCGCCAGGTCATCAAAGGTTTTGGGCACCTCGAGCGAAACGATGATCAAGGTTACCGCAAAAGCAAATACTGCATCGCTAAAAGTTTCCAGGCGCGACGGCTCGTGGCTGCGCCATTCAATCACCTTTTTCTTTTTGGTCAGTTTGGCTGCTCGTACTCTCATATGATTTAGCTAAAGCTACAGCTTTTCCGGCTTTGTACAAATTTTCTTCTTTCGCGATCTCTTTTATTTGCTCAGTCGTCAGGGGCCGTTTAATAAGCTTGTCCAAATCGGGCTGCCCCGCATCCACCCAGGCCGAGTACCAATAGCTGCCAACGGAAAGAATAGACGCCCGCATACGTTTTTCGATCATGCCGCGCAGCAATTTCTGGTAGGCACTGCAATATTCCTCCGAATATTCCTTCACCATCCTATTCCCATGTTTTGCCATTTCGTATTTTTTATCGGCCGCAAAGCTTTTATCAAGCAGGCGTTCCAATAGCAAAACTGAGTCGGCACTTTTAAATGAGTTGCTGCAAATCCGGAATGCCTCTTTCAAGGGATTTTCAATATACCGGGCTTTGCCGGCATAATAGTTATAGTGATCGCCAAAGAGTTCCGGTATACGGCTTTCCCATAATGAATGAATACCGGTTTGGCCGGTGAACTGCCCGTTATAGTTTTGGGTAAGATGCAGTGGTACATGTGCATCGGCAACATAATGCCCCAGGTTAGCCGAAGCATTTAATATGGCAATGGTATCATGCGCTTTAAATGCCTTAACCAGGTAATAATAATTAGAGGCGATGGTCCAGGGCAGTGTGCCATATTTATTTAAGGTATCGGCGGTATATTTGTGGGCGGCATCGTACCAGTTTTGCGGAATCTTAGCAAACGGATTTTTACCATAGTGATCCGCATTCAAAAAATGGCGCGGCGCCTCGGTAGAGTCGACATAGCGGCGTTTGTCTGCAGAGATTGCGTGTGCAGTGATATAATCGATATTAGCCCTATAAAAACCGGACATTGCTTTGGGTAGCGTAAAAATTGCAAACCTGTTAATATGATAGTGCGCGTAAACCCCCAGGAGGAAAGGGAGAATACCAATATTATACCTACACCAAGTCTAAAAATCAGCCTCATCTTCAAAGATAATTACTTTTATCAAGCCAAAAACCAACATTACAACCTTCCAGCATTACAACGTTTCAACATAAATTAAAAACCTATTTGATTTTAAAAATAAACCTCCTATATTTGCAGTCCTTAAAAATAGAGTAAAGAATAACGAAGCTAAGTAATGGCAAATCATAAATCATCATTAAAACGGATCCGTTCTAACGCTGCGAAGCGCTTGCGCAACCGGTACCAGGCTAAAACCACCAGGAATGCAATCAAAAGATTAAGAGGCACTACCAGCAAAGCTGATGCGCAGCCGCTTTTGACCAAAGTAATATCGATGCTGGACCGTTTGGCCAAAAAGAACGTTATTCACAAAAACAAAGCATCGAACAACAAATCGAAACTTACCAAATTTGTAAATAATTTGAAGTAATAATCAATACCGTATTTGCTTAAAAAGCCCGTTTTCTTAACCAGGAAACGGGCTTTTTCATTTTTTTAAAAAATCCGGCAACAAAAACGTGTGTTTTTTTCGTACAAGTGGCTATAGCACACTGTTGTATTATAACTCAATCAGCATTAAAAATTGAAACTTAAGATATCATCCATAACGTTTGCCTTTTTACTCACGGGGTTAACCAGCTTTGGGTTGGTAGACCGGGGCCGGGTCGACAGCCTGAAAACATTGGTTGTATCGTCCCTGAAAAAGGCGCCTGATACAACAAACATTAACCGGCTAAACACCCTGGCCGCGAACTATTTCGACTCGAACCCTGATAGTACCCTCTATTATGCGCAGAAGAGCATGGTACTCTCACGCAAAATAAATTATAAGGCGGGCGTTGCCGACGCACTGGTACAAACCGCCCACGCCGATTATTTTAAAGGAAGGTTTAACCAGGCCATACAGGAATTTGATAAAGCCATTTTAATTTACAAAAAACTAAATGATTATACCGGGCTTAGCAATTGTTATATGCTTTACGGCAGGATGTATAATTTACTGGCGAACTATAAAGCGGCCCTGCACTATTTAAACCTGGCGCTCGATATCAACAAAAAACAAGATAACGAAACCTACCAATCTGATTGTTACAAGAATATCGGCATCGTGTATTACAGCGAAGGGCAGTTATCCACCGCACTCGACTATTACTACAAGGCGCTTTTCATAGCTATTAAATTAAAGAACAGGCCCTTTATGGCAGCTGATTACAATGACATCGGCGTTGTGCTCCAAAGCATGGAGCTTTATCCAAAGGCCCTGGAATACTATAGAAAATCGCTGAAATTATTTGCCGGCGCCAAAAACTTAAATGGAGTTGGCACAATTTACGAAAACATTGGGGAGGTGATGCTGAATGAAAAGAATTATGGTAAATCGATCGATTATTTAACGCGATCAATCAATATCGCCAAAAAACAAGACGATAAAGACGGCCTGATGTCAGACTATACCGACCTGGGTTTATGTTATGGAAACATTGGTCGTTTTAAAGAAGCGCTGAGCAATTTGGATACCTCGCTGCAAATATCGCGGAAGTATAAAGAAGTATATAACGAAGCATATACCCTGATTGGTTTTGCAACGGTATTTAACCTGCAAAAGGACTATAAAAATGCCTATAAATATGCAATGGAGGGCCAGACCCTGGCTATTAAGATAGGCAACGTATCGGTGAGGTCAAATGCAGCGCTGCAGTTAAATAAAACGCTGGCAGGATTGGGCAAATTTGACCAGGCTTACAAGTTGCTCCGCCAATACATTGACCTTAAGGATAGTTTGAACAATAACGAAAGTATTCAAAAACTTACGTCTTACAACCTGGAGCTTAATTTTGCGACAAAGCAGCAGCAGCTGACGGCACAGGAGCGCGAAAAAGACCTGTTGTACCAGCAAAGAATGAGTCAGCAGCGGTTAATCAATACCATTTTCTCCATCATTATTTCCGGCATGGTCGCTGTTTCGGTGGTTTATTACCGCCAAAAACGCAAACAGCAAAAGATCAATGCTATGCTTGAAGAGAAAAACCACGAAGTTCTGCAGCAAAAAACGAACATCGATGAACAGGCGCAAAAACTAAACGACCTGAATACACTAAAAGACCGGCTGATATCGGTTTTGGCGCACGACCTGCGGGCACCATTGAGTACCTTGAGAGGTTTGTTCGACCTATTGCAGGATGATACCATTTCGCACGAGCAAATGCTGGAAATGATACCGGGCGTACTTAAAAAATTAGAATATACTTCCGATTTCCTTGATACTTTGCTATTCTGGATCAACAGCCAGATGGAGAATTTCGAAAGCTCGGCCAAGAATTTTTATGTAAAGGATATTGTGGCCTTTGAAGCTGGTAATTACCAGGAACAGGCTGCTTTAAAAGGCATCAGCCTGGTAGACAGCGTGCCCGAAGACGTTGTGGCCTCGGCTGACCCTAACTCCATACGCATCGTTATCCGCAACCTGATCACCAACGCGATCAAGTTTTCCCGCGAGGACGATACCATTGAAATAACCGCCGAACGGGAAGACGAAAATAACTATGTGATAACCGTGAAGGATACCGGCACCGGTATGAGCGATGAACAGCTAAAAAAACTATTCAAAAGCAAAGTTAATAGCAAAGCAGGCACCAACAACGAATCGGGCACCGGCATGGGCATGTTATTTTGCAAGGACCTTGTTGAACGCTGCAGCGGCCGCATATGGGTTAACAGCAAACAAGGCGAAGGCACCGCATTTTCGTTCACCGTTCCAACCGGCTTCATCAGTGAAAGCCGCCTGGAGGTAGCTTGAGGAAGTCAGAAAAGTCCGGAAAGTCCGAAAGACAAAAGATTGGAATTTAAATAACAAAATACAAAGTCCGAAAGATTGAAGCTTTGCTCTTTCTTTCGGACTTTCGGACTTTTCGGACTTTCGGACTAAAACTAATTACTTACCGGGCTATCCCCTTTGTTTATCGTTCCGTTGGTGTACAGCAGCGGATTAACCTTTTTGGTGTCGCCCTGGTAAACCCACACAATATTGCCGATGTATTTACGGAAAGCATCGCTTACTTCGTCCGGAGTCAGTTTCTTTACGTCGTCAACCAATGTTAATGAACGTTTCCAGTTGCCGTACACCACCTCGTTGGCGGCTATGGAGGACGCCTGGGCTGTATTGGTTTCGTTCTTGTAATAAAAGCCGGTTAGGTAAGTGGTTTTCATGTTGGCCACTTCGTCCGGTTTAAAACCTTCTGTTTTTAGCTTATCAACCAGTTTATCAAAAACGGCGATGTATTTATCCGGCTGCGTTGTGGATACAGCTACTTTGGCCACCGATGTAGCGCCTGTGCTAAACCACGCCTGCGGCGCATACGACAAGCCGTTATTTGTGCGAACATCAAGGAAATGGCGCTGCGCAAAAATGCGCATAGCTACCTGGAAGGCATCAAAATCAGGCGAGCCGGCCTCTGGCCCGCTGGTTATCCCTTCAACGTAATTGGTTGCCAGGTCCCTTGATTCAGACGAGAAAGTGTTTTTGTAAATGCGGAAGAATTCTTTCTTAAACTCAAACGGATGACCCTGTTTCACACCGTCAAGCACGGTTTTAAGTTTGGCTTCAAGCGTTGCCTGGTCCATATCGGCCACTACCACGATCACCATGCGTGAGCGGGTTAAAATGCTTTGATAATAAGCTTTGGTCTCATCGGGAGTAAGTTTTTGAATGATATCAACAGTGCCCTCGGGATCTTCGGAGTAACTGCGGCCCGCAAAAGCTATCTTATCGGCATATTTATCGATGGCCTGGTCGGGCTGCGATTCATTTGCCTTCAAATTATTTATCGCATCCTGTTGTATGCGGGCAAATTCCTTCGGATCGAATTTAGGCTGGGTTAAGGCTTCCACGTAAAGCGGCCAAACGGCATCAAAGTCACTTTTGATGCAATTCATCCTGATAACTGAATAGTTTTTGCTGGTAAAACCAGATACGGATGCGCTCACCTTATCCAGGGCATCTTTAAATGCATTTTTGTCGTGATTCACGGTCCCGCACTCGGTCAGGGCGGTCATCGCCATCGATTCAATGCCCATTTTGTCCGCCGGGTAGTTTTGTACACCGCCTTTTATAATGGCTTGTATCTCTACAATGTTATTCCCGCTGGGCTGAACGATCACCTTTACACCGTCAACACTGGTTTCATAGGCTGCTTTTTGCGCCTGTGCCTGGTTTATGCCCGTTATTGCCGCTGCGACAAACAGGCTGAATATAAATTTTTTCATGCTGGTAATTGTTAAAGGTTACTTAGCTGCAAAAAATGATGCTACATTATATTGTTTACTTAGCTCAGGTTTTATCACCATACCGGCAACCATAGGTTTGCCAACCACATAGGTTTTAAGGTAGCGCTGTATATCGGCCCGTGATACTTTCTGATAATTATCGATCAAATCGGTATAAAAATTCAACGAAGTACTGCACCATTGATAGCTCATCTGGCTGGGCAGGGTTGAAGGTTTTTCCTTGTTAAACGTATCGTTCCGCAACAAAATAGCTTTGGCGGTTGCCAATTGCTCATCCGTAAAATAATCGTCGTTGGCAAACATGCCGATCTGTTTCATCAACTCGTCATAGCATTCCTGCATTTTGTTGGGATTGGGCACCACAAAAATATCTATCGGCCCAACATATTTGCAGGTTGTATAGCCTAATGATACCGAACTGGCCAAACCTTTGTCAACCAGCGCCTGCTGCAGTTTTGAAGAATTGAGGCCAACAATGGTTGAGAAAACGTCGGCGGTAACTACCGATGCAGAATCGGTTAGATACGACGGACCCTGCCAGGATAACTGCATATAGGGCGTTTGCGCAATGGATGTTTCCTTTACAAAATATTCGCTTTTATCCAATGGCTTGAATGGCGGTATGGGGTATTTTTGGATCGGATCGAAACCGCTGCTGGCCCAATCGCCAAAAATACTTTCGGCAAGCGCGAATGCTTCTTCGTGTTTTACATCGCCGCAAATGGTTACCAGGCTATTATTTGGGAAATAATACTTGTTTTTGATGACCATCATCTTTTCTGGCGTGGCCGTGTTGATCACCTGGTGCAGGCCGATGGCCACTTTACGGGTGATCAGGTCGCCCCAAAGCTTTTGCTGTACACCCATCCACAGCTGGAAACCCGGGTCACTTTCCGCGCGCTGAAACTCTCCGTCAACAACCGGGCGTTCTTTTGCCATATCTTCCTCGCGGTAGATCGGAAAGCGGATAGCGGCATTCATGAATTTCAATCCCGCTTTCAGGCTGTCGCGGTCGAAAGTGAAGAAATAGTTGACCCGTTCCACGTCAGTAGTGCCATTCCATATTGCGCCAAGTTCCTGGGTACGTTTCAGGAATTTTTCCTGGTCGGGATAATCCTTGTTCGCTTTAAAAAACATGTGTTCGAACAGGTGCGACAGGCCGCTGAATTCCGGGCCTTCGGTATAGGCGCCATTTTTAACGGCGATCTCGATGGTGGCCAGCGGCACCTTGCTGTTCTCAATCACTACTACTTCCAGTCCGTTTGGAAGTTTTTTCCAGAAATAGCCGTCGGGTAGCCGCGGCTGGGCCGATAATTGTCCTACCGATAACAGCAAAGCAACAGGCAAAATAAAAATTCTCGTAAGTTTTGAGGTCATAAATAATAAGATTTGCTAATTACCTATAAATATAGTTGATGAATTACTAAAAGCAAACGTGTTAACAAATTTTAACAGGGGATTTTTGACAGGACGCCCAAAGGCGGGGATTAGTTGCTATAAAACTAAAAAATAAATTGGCTATTCTATCTGAATTTTAAAATAACCGTTTTGCCCGAAATGCCTTCCAATAAGGGTTTGAAAATTAATTGTGCATTTTGGCGCGCCATGCCTAAAACATTCATTTCTTTGGCATCATCCAATATTTTCTTTTCAGCGAGTTTGTAAACATCCTCCACCATATCTTTTGCACCGTCTTCAAACATAACGCCCTTTATATCATACACCTTCGATTTTTCATGATCAAGCTTTGCATAACAGATCTCGGGCGCCGGTAAAAAAACGGTAACGGAATCTTTGCCCTGTATAATATCCGATCTTTTGACTTTGGTAAGGTCGATACATGCTGTGGCCTCGCCCACAGCCAAAAGCAATACCTTGCTATCTGGCAGGATAGGATGAACCTCTTTTTGTTCGATGATATCCTTCATTTCATATTTAACAAGCTCCAGCTTACCCATGCTGGTTATTTTTTGAACCAGGCCGCTGTCGGTAATTTCGATGCGCGAAACTGAAAACTGGTGTTTGATAAAAAAGAAAAGGAATACCAGGAACCCTGCGATAATAATAGTGCTTACCAGGATAAAGAGTATCCGGCTGCCAAAACGGTTTGCCATAATTGTTTGGTTTATAGCTATACTACAAAAAAAGAGAGCAGTTTGTTACGCTGCTCTCTAAACAAATGTTGATATAGAATATTCCGGCATGAGCGGAAGACGGCGCTAAGGCGCACAAATTTTTCAGGCGACCAAATTACCAGCTGATTACTATCCGTAAGTTACATCTAACGTAATCGGAACGTTCAGTGCTTTTGAGATGATACAGTTTGCTTTAGCACCTTCGGCCACTTCTTTGAACTTTTCTTCGTTTACCCCGTCAATTGGCGATCCCTTTAATGCCAGGTGTATGCCTGTAATGCTTAATGTTTGCATGTCCAGGTCTAAAACCGCATCGGTACTCAGGTCATTCGGCTTAAACCCGGCCTGTGTTAAAACGGCCCCTACGGCCATCGTAAAGCATCCGGCATGGGCTGCCGCGAGCAATTCCTCAGGATTTGTGCCAACACCGTCGGCAAAGCGTGTTTTAAATGAATACTGGGTGTTGTTTAAGGTTGTGCTTTGAGTTGTAATTTCTCCTTTACCCTCCTGCAGGGTACCGTTCCAATGGGCATGTGCTGTGCGTTTCATAGTTTTAGTTTTTAGTTTAATATGTTTTTTGTAGAGACGCGATACATCGCGTCTCCCGGTATGTATGTACGTTTGTTCATTTGGCGGGAGACGTGATGCGTTGCGTTTCCTGGTATTTATCTGCGTATGTTCGTTTGTCTGGCGGGAGACGCGATGTATCGCGTCTCTACATCAATGGCATCTCAAAATTTTTATTGATATTGTCGATAAAATTTAACACCTCGTCGCGCCCGTCCTGTGTCTCGGCCGAAGTTATAAAATATCCGGGAGCTTCCTCGAAGGTTTGCATTAAGGCTTTATTAAATTTAACAATATTCTGACTCGTCTTCAGCGCGGATTGCTTGTCGGCTTTGGTAAATACCAATACAAACGACAGGCCTTTTTCGCCCAGCCAGTTACAAAACTCCAGGTCGATCTTTTGTGGCTCCAGGCGGCTATCGATCAATACCATCACGCATTGCAGGCTTTCGCGTTTATCCAGGTAAGTGCGGATAAATTTGTTCCAGTCTTCCTTTTTACTTTTTGAGATCCGGGCGTAACCATAGCCGGGCAAATCGACGATGTACCAGCTGTCGTTGATCAAAAAATGATTGATCAGTTGCGTTTTACCGGGTGTTTGCGAGGTTTTCGCCAATCCTTTTTTACTCAAAAGCATATTGATCAGCGATGATTTACCCACGTTCGACCGGCCGATAAAAGCATATTCCGGCTTTACCGGCGGCGGTAATTTTGAGATCTGGGTATTGCTGCAAATAAACTCGGCTGATTTAATGATCATGGGGCAAAGGTAGTTTATAAGTCCGGAAGTCGGAAAAGTCCGAAAGTCGGAAACAAAAAATGAAAGACGATGTGACGCCCCTGGATTATAGCAAGAAAATGGAGATCATTGTTATGCAATATCCTTACATTTTGTTTATTACAATTTTTGCAAAATTCACAAGAACATTGCGCGTAACTAAGGCGATGGAAGCAGGATTAACTAAGTCACCTATGGAGATTGAAGATATTGTGAGATTGGCGGACTGACTTACAAAACTTATGGTATATTTAACACCACCTGGCAATAGGTGTTTATTTAAATATTTAAAACTTAGCACAATGAAGAGACTATTTCTTGCTTTAATCGCCTTGTTAACTTTTTCTGTTTGCAAGGCGCAGCAGCAACCCAATCCTAAAGTGTGGACTCCGGAATATGAAAAGGCCGCGAAAGATACGCTGTACGCTCAATTTAAAGCAACTTTCCCCAACGACGATCAAAGAAAGCAGTTTACTGATTGTTTTGTAGCAAAGCTTAAAACCATGCTTCCAAACGGTATGGAGTCCGTCCCTGCCGATAGTTTATATGCCGTAAGCCGTACCGCCGGTAAGCTGTGTGCACAGGAAATGAAAAGCGTGAAGATGTTTGTTTCATGGACCCCGCAAAATGAGGCGGCTTTCAGAACTTCGCTATTGTCGGCGATGTCCACCATTGAAGAAAGCAGAAGAAATAAATTGTGCGATTGTTTTATTTCCGAATTGAAGTTGAAAGATCCCAAAGGCTTTATTTCACCCATGCCTAAAGCGCTGCAAGATTCCATTGCCGCCGTTTGCATGAAAAGAGTTCCGGCTAAAAAGTCGAACTGACTAATGGCATTTACAAATTGATGCCCGGTATTCATTAATTTATTTAGCTTCGGATAGCGCCTTCTAAAAGAAAATAAATTCAAACTGAGACGCCACCGGGTTATAGGTTATTTTTATTGATCGGCTATTTTTTGTATTTTCGCTGGAGACAATGCACGCTTCAAACGTACACAGTTTAAAACAGACGTTTAACAAATGGCTGATAGCCCTTGTTTTACTCGCAAGTGTTTTTGCGTTTTCCGGGCCTAACGGGTTGCCTAAGGCCGAACAGTCGCCGGTGCAAAGTACGTGGATCATTCGCGGCAGCAAAACCGTCGTTAGCGGCATTGTATTCTCAACCAAGCGGCCAAATCTTTCAAAGCATGACATTGAATTTGCCGGCTATTCAATAATAAGTTTAAGTCTGTTCCATAGTAAAACCGGCGCCGTCAAACTGAGGCGCTGCCAGGTTTCCGGTTTAATCGCCTGTTATAAATTGCTTGCCGGCATGCGCAAAACCATTCCTCAAAATGGTAAGGCCGACCCTTCTATTTTAGTGTAATCCTCAAAGGTTCCGTACCGCTTCGCGGTCAATCAAATCATTTTTTAAACATGGCTTTGCGGGATTTATCCGTTCCAGCCATTCACTATCGATATTAATTACATTGAAAAAGTTTAAAAGAATACTGCGCGTTGCCGGCATGGTCATGCTGATTGCGCTTGCCGCTTTTGGCGTCGGCCTTATTGGCGGTGCACCCATCCCGATGAATAAAAGGAGGGAAAACCTGATAGAAATGCATATTGAATTAAAGGAATCAGACGAAAAAAAGGGCGAGGTGTTGATCTTTAAAAAACAAGAATGATGGTTTAGTTAATAGCCAGGCATTTCCGGCCGTAAAACCTTTATTTTTACAGTGAGAAAACATTCAAAGGATTTACATTTCGTAAATTTGATGTTTAAACATGTAATTAAATGAACGATTATAAAATACCCGCACAAACCCGCATCGGGCATGTACATTTAAAGGTAAGCGACCTGCAAAAATCGCTTGACTTTTATTCAGGCTTGTTGGGTTTCGAGAAAACGATGCTATACGGCGGGCAGGCGGCATTTATCTCTGCCGGCGGCTACCACCACCATATCGGTTTAAATACCTGGCATAGCAAAGGCGCATCGCCGGCACCCGAATATGCGCCTGGTTTGTATCACACGGCAATTTTGTACCCGGAGCGTAAGGATTTGGCTGAGATTTTACAAAGGCTGATCGACGCCAAATATCCTATTACGGGGGCGTCGAATCATGGCGTGTCGGAAGCAATTTATTTGGATGATCCCGATGGCAATGGCGTTGAGCTGTATTGGGACAGGCCCCGCGATCAATGGCCGCTGGATGAGCATGGGAATTTAACGATGTTTACGAAACCATTGGACGTAAAAGGGTTGTTGGCGACATTGCAAAATGTGTAAAATTTTATTTCCATTGGTCAACACAAAAACCCATTTACACCCACCGGCCCCAACAGATCCTGAACACGAAAGCAAGGATATTCGACCCCGTTAGGGGTCAAATATCGGTAGAAAAATAACAAACAAATTTTACCGTGCCGTAGGTACGGAATATCCACCTGCTATCTCCAGCATAGCGCTTTGTTAGTTGCCCCGCACGTGCGGGGCCAATTCTTCTTTTATTTTTTCTACCGATATGTTGCACCTACGGCGCAATCTCAGGCTTTATTAAGCCCTATAATTTTTATCCTTTTGATTTACCCTATTTTATATCTTTATTTAAGGTCAAATTCAAATTGATGAAAACCCGATTGGCCTTTTTTGTTTTTCTTCTATTCCCGGCAGTTTACACTTTGGCGCAAAACAGCAAACCGATATATGCCTCAAAAGCCTATAGCATTTATGCTGATAAGGTGGTGCAGGGCAAATTTACGGCGAAAGCCTTATCGGCTACTGAGCTAACCTCAAACTATGCCAGCCCGGCCAATATGTTTAAGAGCCCGGTGATCGAATTTAAATTCAGCATCAACGGGAAGGACAATGAGATGGTGGTCGGCAAAAACCACTATTATTATTGCCAGGGACAGGTAAATGAAACGCCGGTTATCGTTTTTGGGCAGCCTGACGCCGGCGCCAAACCCCAGGCCAAAGGGGATGTTTACCTCAAAGCTTCCACCCAGCTAAAAATACGGCTGGACATGCGCCCGGTGCTCAAAGCATTTAAAGCGCAGGGCTACTATACCGGCGCCAATGGCGAAAAGATATTCAAAAACGATTTTAAAGGTGTATTTGTGGCCGGCAATACCGCCCCGCTGATATGGGACTTTAACAACCTGGTAAACCATGCGGGGCTGGAACTGAAGGACCCGGACGGCGATGGCATCTATGAAACTACTTTGGTGCTCAACAAGCCCGAAGATGCAAATAAACTGGCCTCATCATGGAAGATGAGCCGGGATGTAACAACGTTCCCGCAATACCATTCAACCTATAAAATAAGCGACGCGATCTATAATCTCGGCCTCGAAGAAATGCAAAACGCTGTTGAACCCGATAGCACCTTCCGTACCGGCAAGGAATGGGGCGGTGTTTGGACCAGGGACATCAGCTATAGCATCATCCTTTCCATGGCGGTTTTGCAGCCCAAAGTGGCCATGTACAGCCTGATGCGCAAAGTGCAAAATGGCCGGATCATACAGGATACCGGCACCGGCGGCGCTTATCCTTGCTCAACCGACCGGATGATTTGGGGCGTAGCGGCATACGAGGTTTATAAAGTAACCGGGGATGAAAACTGGCTTAAAAAGGTTTACCCGATCGTCAAAAACTCGGCTGATGACGATGCCTTAAACGCTTACGACAAAGTAACCGGGATGGTGCGCGGAGAAAGCTCCTTTTTGGACTGGCGCGAAGAAACTTACCCCAAATGGATGCAACCGGCGGATATTTATGAGTCGGAATGCCTGGGGACCAATGTGGTGCATTACCAGGTAAACAAGGTGCTGGCTGCCATGGCTAAATTGTTAAAAGATCCGGCGGAATCGACTTATACTGAAAGAGCGGCCACCATAAAAAAAGCCATTACCGAACATTTGTGGATGGCTGACAAAGGCTACTACGGTCAATATCTTTATGGGCGAACTTTTAAAACCTTATCGCCGCGGTCAGAGGCATTAGGCGAAGCGCTCGCTGTTTATTTTGATGCCGCAGATGATGAGCAGCAGCAAAAGGTAATTGCCAATACACCGGTAAATTCCTTTGGTATCCCTTGTATTTACCCGCAGATACCGGGCATCCTCCCCTACCATAACAAGGCCGTTTGGCCATTTGTGGAAACCTACTGGGCAATGGCATCGGCAAAGGCGGGTAATGAAACCTCATTATTAAGGGCCATCGGCGCCATTTACCGCCCGGCCGCCATGTTCTTAACTAACAAGGAAAACTTTGTGGTAAGCGACGGCGATTATGCCGGCACACAGATCAACTCCAGCAATATGCTGTGGAGCTTATCCGGCAATATTGCGCTGGTTTATAAAGTGTTTTTCGGGATACATTATAATGTCTACAATATTGAATTTAAGCCATTTGTTCCGCAGGCGTTTGCCGGGAAACGTACGCTGGATAATTTTAAATACCGCGGCGCGGTATTAAATATTTCGATGGAAGGTTTTGGTAATCAAATAAAAAGCATGTGGCTTGATGGTAAACCTTTAGCCAGCCATTCCATTTCTGCCGATCTTAAAGGAAAGCATACCGTTAAGATCATCCTTGCTAACAATATTCTCACCGGAAAAAGTAATTTAACGCCTGATTACACGGCCCCTGAAACACCTGAAGCTACCTATGCAAAAGGCAAATTATCCTGGCCGGCTATAAAAGGAGCAGAAGGTTATAAAGTGATGCGAAACGGCGTAAAATTTAAAGCGGTCAGTGGAACTTCGGTTATCGTTCCGGCGGATAGTTATAGCGAGTACCAGGTAGCGGCCACCGATGCAAAGGGTGTAAGCTCATTCAACAGCGAGCCGGTGGAAGTGGTTCCTGTCGGGCTAATCACTATTGTAGAAGCGGAAACGGTTGCCACCAAATCTGACCTGGCTTATAATGGCTATTCCGGCAGTGGTTTTATCGAGATCAGCAAAACAAAAAATACCGTAGTAAACATCCCCGTTTCAGTTGATGCAGATGGTGTTTATAGCATCGATTTTCGTTACGCCAACGGCAACGGCCCCATCAACACCGAAAACAAATGCGCCCTCCGTACGCTGAATGTTGATGATCAATTTGCCGGAACAGTTGTTTTCCCGCAGCGCGGAAAAGGCGAATGGTCGAACTGGGGGTTTACAAATTCAGTTAAGATTGCGCTGAAAAAAGGAAAGCATATCGTCAGCCTTCAGTTTAAGGATGCCGATGAGAATATGAACGGGGAGATCAACCAGGCAATGGTTGATTATTTGCGGGTGGTGAGGACACAGTAGCATTTTTGTCATCCTGAACGTAACTTTTTTTTGTCATCCTGAGCGCGGCGAAGGATCTTCTACACCATGCATCCGGACTTTTCAGGTGGTAATGTCGCTTCGAGATCCTTCGCTGCGCTCAGGATGACAAATTAATAAACAAGTCATGTTGAACTTGTTTCAACACCTCATTATACAGGTAACCCACAGACAGGTGACCTGTATACCGGTTACCTGCCCGTGGATTACCTGCCGCTTCGAGACTTAACGTGTGAGGTGCCGAAATAAATTCGGCATGACTTTTCTTTTTTTCCTTTTTCACCACTCACCTTTCACCTTTCACCTTTCACCTTTCACCTTTCGCCTTTCACCTTAACCTACCCCTTCATCACCATCTTCTCCGGATCCCAATGCATTGGTGCATTTTTGAAATAACTGTCGTTGCAGAGGAGCGCCGGTGCGGCCGCACGGTAGCCAAAAACGGCATCTTCAACTACCTTACCGTTATTACGGATAGCGGTGAAGAAATTGGTAAAATGGTCGTAAGGGCCGCCGAGGTAGCCTTTTTCGGCCGAGTAGGTGATCTCTTCCGGCGGCAGCATGCGTTTTCTTTCAACGGCAGTCGGCGCGGCGCCTTTCATCTTTTCGGCGTAAAACGGGTCGTCCGGCTCAAAAATTTTATTTCGTTTCAGCACTACTTCATCCCAGGTAATATCCATAGCGCCTTCGCTGCCTACCAGGCGCAGGTAGGTGGTACCGCTGGTGCCGTCCACAAAGTTGCAGCGCAGGGAAAGGTTAAAGCCCGGGTGCCTTTCGTTTTGCGGGTAATCGAACGTGCCGAGCAATACGTCGGGCACCTCGCGGCCATCGTGCCAGAAACGGAGGCCGCCGGCAGCATAAATCTTCTCGGGACCATACGAGCCGGTGATAAAGTGCAGGCTGGAGAACAGGTGCACAAACAGGTCGCCGCACATGCCGGTACCATAATCGGTATAGTTGCGCCAACGGAAGAAGCGTTTTTCATCAAATGGCCGTTTGGTGGTATTGCTGATATATGTATCCCAGTCTACGGTTTGTGTTGAGGCATCAGCCGGGATCGGATATTCCCACACTTCGACCGCACCGCGGCGGGCCCAAAAGCCTTCAGCATAGTTGAGCTGACCGATGGCCCCGGCTTTAAGCAATTCTTTTGCCTTTTCGTTACCCAGCGATGAAACGCCCTGGCTGCCCACCTGGAAAATTTTCCCGGTATCCTGTTGGGCTTTTATTACTGCCGGGCCCTCGGTAATGGCATGCACCATCGGTTTCTCGCAGTACACATTTTTGCCGGCGTGCAAGGCATCGATGCTGATGGTTTGGTGCCAGTGGTCGGGCGTGCCGATGATGACGGCATCCACATCCGATCTGCTCAATATCTCTTTATAATGTTTGGTAGTAAACAAATCCGCACCCCAGCGTTTTTTGGCATCCGCCAGGCGGCCGTCGTACAGGTCGCACACGGCAACGAGCTTTACGCCGGGTATCTGCAGGGCGGTTGTCGTGTCCGACGATCCCTGCCCGCCAGCGCCGATGAGCGCCAGGTTAATGTTATCGTTCGGGCCGTAAATGCCGCTTCTTCTTAAATAATAAAACGGGCTTGCTGCCTTTGCATTCGCTGTAAATGAGGGCGCAACGGCGGTAGCTGCAGCAGCAACACCGAGCTTTCTGAGGAAACTCCTACGGGAGGATTCGGATTGTTCTTTCATAATCAAAGGTGGTGGATAATTGGGAAAGCTAAATGTAACACGATTTTTGGGATTTTTTTGGGATTTAAAGGATTTGAATAGGTAAAAAAACTGCTATTTGTTTTAAATCCTGCTAATCTCCCTAATCTTAGAAATCGTGTTTATCTTTGCCGCGATGAGCAAAACCGTCGTTCCTTACCATCCCGATAGCGGCACCAAAAAAGAGCAGGTGGCCGATATGTTCAACAACATTTCAAAAACCTACGATTTTTTAAATCATTTTTTGTCGCTTGGGATCGATGTCATCTGGCGCAAAAAAGCGATTGGCGAACTTAAAGAATTGCAGCCTAAGCTGATTCTGGATGTTGCAACCGGTACCGGCGACTTTGCCTTCGAGGCTTTATCCATCCTTAAACCAGATAAAATTATAGGTGTGGATATTTCGCAGGGAATGCTGGATATCGCGCAGCAAAAAATAGAAAAACGAAACCTGGGCAACTATTTTGAGGTCAGGTTGGGCGATTCGGAAAAGCTGCCTTTTGAGGCAAATGTTTTTGATGCGGTAACGGTGGCCTATGGTGTGCGCAATTTTGAGTACCTGGAAAAAGGCCTTGGCGATATGCAGCGGGTACTAAAAACGGGCGGAAAAGCGGTGATCCTGGAGTTTTCGAAACCTAAAGTTTTCCCGGTGAAGCAGTTGTATAAATTTTATTTTAACTACATTACCCCGGGAATCGGCAAATTGTTTTCGAAGGATGCAAGGGCGTATACCTATTTACCCGAATCGGTAGCGGCCTTTCCGGCTGGAAATGATTTTACTATCCTGATGGAGAAAGCGGGCTTTAAAAATACCAAATGCAGGCCATTAGCGTTTGGTATTTGTTCAATCTATACTGGCATTAAATGATCAAAAACTGGTACTTAACCTTAGTTTTATTTTTTTTATGCAGTAATGCGCTGCTTGCACAAGCCCCTGCCTGGGGCGGCGGCGCCGACCAAAGCGACCTGGCCTTCGGCTTTAGCTTTACCTCCATTACCAGCAGCTACCATATTGTAAAGCAGCCTAATTGGCGCAGCCCTTACTACGACCCCGGTGTCGGGCATAATATTACCGATTCGCTCACCGGTATCAGCTCAAAACCTACTTCCGGTTTTGCCATTGGCTTTATTGCCCGTTACCGCATCACCGATCACATCGAAGTAAGGGGCACTCCATCCCTCATTTTTGCCGACCGCTCGCTTTATTATACCTATGATACCCCATCGGAAAATGTGGTCAAATCAATCCAAACCACAACAGTTGATTTCCCGCTGGAAGTAAAACTCAAATCCGACCGCATACAGGATTTCCGCATGTACGTCATGGGCGGCATCAAATATTCCGAGGCGATAGGCCGCGGCAATGCCCAGCCCACGCTCGATCCGCTGCAAATGACCGTAAAAAATGCAACAGGTTTCGGCTCATACGAAGCCGGCATAGGCTGCGATATTTATTTCGAGTTTTTTAAATTATCGCCCGAAATAAAAATATCCAACTCATTGGGCAATATATTAGTGCAGCAGCCACAGCCTTACTCCGCGCCGCTGAGTAAACTGGGCTTGCATACCATTATGTTTAGTTTGATATTTGAGTAACCGAACGTAGAGACGCAATATTTTGCGTCTCTGAACCCAATGATCAGATTCGAGACGCAAAATATTGCGTCTCTACAACCATCAACCATGAACAAAAAAACATAATTTCGCTGCAATAGTTATTCATACATGTCAAAAATCGCACTAATAACCGGCGCCACCTCGGGAATAGGTGAAGCATGCGCACATTTATTTGCCCGCGAAGGGTATAAAGTGATATTAACCGGTCGCCGGTTAGACCGCCTGGAAAAAGTCGCCAAAAAAGTAAACGCTAAATACAGCGTTGAAGTAGCGTACTATGATTTTGACGTGCGTGATCGCGAAAGCGTGATCAAAACCCTCGAAGGCATGCCCGCCAGCTGGAAAAAAGTGGATGTGCTGATCAATAACGCAGGACTAAGCCAGGGGCTTGACCCGATACAAAACGGCAGCTACGAGGACTGGGACACGATGATCGATACCAATATAAAAGGTTTGCTGAATGTTACCAAAGTAGTATCCAACTGGATGGTGGAGCACAAAAAGGGGCATATCATCAATCTCGGCTCTATAGCCGGCAAGCAGGTGTATCCCAATGGCAATGTGTACTGCGCCAGTAAATTTGCCGTTGACGCGTTAAACCAGGGGATGCGCATTGACCTGCTGCCTTACGGCATAAGGGTTACTGCCATACATCCGGGCGCGGTTGAAACCGAGTTTTCAGAAGTGCGGTTCCACGGCGATAGGGAAAGGGCAAAAAAAGTGTATGACGGCTTTGAACCGCTGGCGGCTGAAGATATTGCCGAAACCATTTGGTTCGCCGTATCGCGGCCGGCGCATGTAAATATTAACGAATTAACCGTTATGCCTACAGCGCAAGCCTCGGCAGCAATCATTGACCGCAGATTAAGTTGATCAGGCTTATTCCGTTGATTTGATAAGCAGGCGGATAAATATGAATCACTGACCGCAGATTAACCTGATTAAGCTTATTTTCGCTGATTTGATCAGCAGGCGGCAGATAAATGAATCAATAACTCAATAATTCAATAACTCAATAATTCAATAACTCAATAATTCAACCCTAACAAAATGTCACTCATCAACCAAATAGACCAGGATATTAAGCAAGCCATGCTGGCTAAGGAGGCCGACAGGCTGCGCGGGCTGCGCGCCGTAAAAGCAGCGTTACTTTTAGCCCGGACAGAAAAAGGCGCCGGGGAAGAGTTGGATAAAGATACCGAGATAAAAGTATTGCAAAAACTGATCAAGCAGCGCAAGGAATCGGCAGAGATATACAAAACGCAAAACAGGGAAGATCTTTACGATATTGAAATGCAGGAAATGGCGGTAATAGAGCCCTATCTGCCCAAACAAATGAGCGCCGGGGAAATTGAGGTGTATTTAAAGGATCTGATCAGCCGGGTTGGAGCGACTTCGGTGAAGGACATGGGCAAGGTAATGGGCGCAGCCAATAAGGAGCTGGCCGGCAAAGCGGACGGAAGGACGATATCGGAGGGGGTGAAGAAGCTGTTATTGTGAGTAGTGAATGGTGAATAGTGAGTTTGTGCATCTTTCCCACTCACTACTCACCATTCACCACTCACCGAAATAATTTGATTATTTGTTGTAACATAAATGCAATAAGCTATTTTTATGGCGGATTAAGGGTGATTGAGGTTGAGGTTATATTTCAAGATACTTTAAGGAATTTAAACTTTACAAATTTTTATGGATTTTGTGCTTAAAGAGGAACATGGTTTTAGCTACATCGACGAGGGCGAAGGCGAGGTTTTGCTGTTGCTGCACGGCTTGATGGGCGCTTTAAGCAACTGGGAAAGGGTGGTTGAGGAGTTCAGTTCGGAATACAGGGTAATTATCCCCATGTTGCCTATTTATGACCTGCCATTGCTCACTACAGGTGTAAAGACCCTGGCGAAATTTGTACATAAATTTGTAACTTACAAGAAGTTAACTGACGTGACACTGTTGGGCAATTCGCTGGGTGGCCATGTGGCGCTCATCTATGTATTGTCGCACCCTGCGGTAGTCAAGTCGATGGTGTTAACCGGGAGTTCCGGATTGTACGAAAACGCTTTTGGCGGCTCGTTCCCAAGGCGGGGGAGTTATGATTTCGTAAAAGAAAAGGTAGAGTATACCTTTTACGATCCGAAAACAGCGACCAAGGAATTGGTTGACGAAGTTTTTGCTACCGTAAATGACAGGCACAGGGTGATCAGGATACTGGCGATGGCGAAATCGGCTATTCGTCATAATATGAAAAAGGACCTGTACAAAATTGAAATCCCGGTATCATTAATCTGGGGCAGGGAAGATAAGATAACACCGCCGGAAGTGGCGATAGAGTTTAGCCAGGAGTTGCCCGATGCCGAACTGCATTGGATAGATCATTGCGGCCACGCGGCGATGATGGAGCAGCCTGACGAGTTTAACAGGATATTAAAAGGATTTTTAGAAAGGATAAGGGTTTAAAATGCTTGCGATTGAGTTGGTTGCCGATATAATTCCACCGGTTAGTACTTCTGATACTATACAGAAGGCTGTTGACCGGATGATGGAATTCCGCATCAGGCACCTGCCGATTGTGAACGACGGCCAGTTTGTAGGCCTGATAGCCGAAGATGACCTTGTTGAACAATTGAATTACCAAACACCTGTCGGTGATGTAACCTTGTCGCTCATTAACCCCTATGTTTTGGAGGACCAGCACGTTTACGATGTTATCCGCGTATTTTATGAGCGCGAATTGACAGTAGTACCCGTGTTGAACGATAAAAACAAATACCTGGGGCTGATATCGAACAATGCGCTTATTGAATATTTTGCACAGCTGACCGCTGTGAGCCAGCCCGGGGGCATCATTGTGCTGGAGATCGACAATAAAAACAATTCGCTGGCACATATGGCGCAGATCGTTGAGTCGGACAATGCCCAGATCCTCAGTTCTTATGTCCGCACCTTCCCCGATTCAACCCGGATGGAAGTTACCCTTAAAGTAAATAAACAGGATATTTCGGCGATGTTATCTACCTTTTTGCGGTACGAGTATACTATCAAGGCAACTTTCAACCATAGCGGCGATGTCGATAACTCGCGGGAGCGGTATGATTCGCTGATGAATTATCTTAATCTTTAGTTCATGGTTCATAGTTGATAGTTCATGGCAGGAAAGCTCATAGGTTAAGTAATGGCATTCAGGTTTGAGGATTTGCAGGTTTGGCAAAAAGCAATGGACTTGCGTGAGCATATAAACCAGTTAACGAAAGGCTTTCCCAGGGACGAATTGCATATTTTATCATCACAGATAAAAAGAGCCGCAGATTCCGTTATTTTGAATATTGCCGAAGGTTCAACTGGTTAAAGTAAGGCCGTATTTAAGGTATTTTGGGGTTATTCGTTGCGTTCGGCGATTGAAGTGGTAAGTTGCCTGTTTATTGCGAAGCGGAGGAAGTATATTTCCGATGAAGTTTTCACAAAACTTTACAATGAATATGGAGGTATTGGTTAAAATGATAACAGCATTAAAAAACTCATTTTGAGCGTACCAATCTACTTCCTAACTATTACCAAAACGGCCATGAACCATGAACTATGAACCATGAACTATGAACCATGAACTATGAAGATAGCGATTTACGGCAGGCCATTTAATGATACGGCAGTACTTCCGTTTATACAGCAGGTGTTCGATAACCTGGTGCGTCATGGGGCCGATATTTATGTTCATCACCAACTGCACGCCTATCTTAAAGATAATATAAGCGCCCTGCAATACAAAGTTCTGGAACCTGAAGATGCAATAAAGGGTTTTATCGACCTATTTTTAACGCTTGGCGGCGATGGTACCCTGCTGGATACAGTTACCCTGGTGCGCGATTCGGGCATACCGGTTATCGGCATTAACTTTGGCCGGCTGGGTTTTTTGGCCAGCATCAACAAAAATGATATTGAAGACGCCATACAAGCGGTCGTCAACAAAAACTTTACGCTTGACAGCCGCGAGCTGATCTGCATCAACTCGGAAACTAAAATTTTCGGCGCGGATAATTTTGCCCTCAACGATATTACCATACACCGCCGTGACGACTCGGCCATGATCACCACTCATGTTTCGCTCAACGGCGAGTTTTTAAACTCCTATTGGGGCGATGGTATCATCATTTCAACCGCAACCGGCTCAACTGCTTACTCGCTAAGCTGCGGCGGGCCCATCATCCACCCCGGTTCGGAAAGCCTGGTACTTACCCCGGTTTCGCCGCATAACTTAAACGTAAGGCCAATCGTTTTGCCGGATAGCAGTGTACTATCGTTCGAGGTGGAAAGCCGAGGCACCAATTACCTGGTCTCCTGCGACTCGCGGACGGCTGCGATTGATAAATCCATCCGGTTTGAGGTAAAAAAGGCAGGATTCAGGTTAAATCTTGTCCGCTTAAATAATGAAAGTTATTTATCAACGTTAAGAAACAAATTATTGTGGGGTCTTGACGCCCGCAATTACTAAATTTGTGTGGATGCCCAAATTTGTACTCATTATATTTTTATTCCTGTTATCGTACAACTTAAAGGCCCAGACCTGGGAGTTTGGGGGTGGCATCGGCGCCGCAGGCTACATGGGCGATCTGAATATCAGCGTCCCAGTCAAACCCAGCGGGCCCTCATTCGGCATCTTTGCCAAACGAAATTTTGACGGCTACCTGGCGCTCCGGCTAAATTATAGCTTTGGCATTATCAGCGCCGCCGACAGCAACTCCAGCAATCCACAATTCCGCCAGCGTAATTTGAGCTTCACCACTACGCTAAACGAAGTAAGCGTAATGGCCGAGTTTAACTTTATGAGGTATATTCCCAGTGTTACCAACAGCAAATACACGCCTTATATGTACCTTGGGGCCGCGGTGCTCACCTATGTCCCCACAACCATTTACCAGGGGCAAAAATACGATTTGCGGAGTTTGCAGACGGAAGGCCAAAAAAAGCCTTACCCGACAACCGCTTTTTCCATTCCCTATGGGGCCGGGCTTAAATACAATGTTTCCGGTGCAGTAACGATGGGCGTCGAGATCGGCTACCGCAACCCTAATACAGACTACCTCGACGACGTTGGCGGCTATTATGCATTCAAGGGCCACAACACGCTGCAGGAGCAATTATCCGACCGCTCTGGCGAAAAAACAGGGGTTTATATCGGCAGTCCCGGCACCCAGCGCGGCGACCTTAACCCACGCGATACCTACTTTTTTACGCAGTTTACCATATCCTATACTTTTATTTCGAAAAAGTGCTATTTCCAGTGATCGGGCAGAGACATCGCATGCAAAATCAATTGCATCCATACCTATTGTAAATGCCTTTAAACCCCGTACGTACGGGGTTAAAGTGTTCACGTTTTGCACACATACACCCCCCTAAACGCCTGTATAAGCCACTCGTTTTGAGCCGTTTAATTTTTGATGATACACCAAATTGTCACGTTTTTGAGGAATTTCGTGAACACCCGGATTACTGAAATTTAGGTACCTGCGTACTGAACTTAATGCTTGACAAGCCGTATTGTTCAGCGACCCTGATCATCAACCGGCGGATAAAATTTTCTCAATTAGTCAATCCCCAAAATTCTTTCTACCTTTTAAAAATGAAACGATTATTGCTGCCGTTCTATTTGGCTATCACCTGCTGCCTTTCGTGTCACCGGCCCAAAGTGGTGTATATTCAACCCCTTGGTCATGTCGAAGAATCGACCGTGAACCTGGTTAAAGCTGCGGTTGAAAAATTTTATCACTATAAATGTATCGTTAAACCTGAACTGAGCTCTACCAACGACATTTTGGCCGACAGCAAAACCCGGTACGAAGCCAACAGGATTTTATCAAAATTCAATTCTAACGAAAACACCCTGATTTTAACTGAGCAGGATATCGCGGTTGTAAACCCGGAAAGGCACAGTAAGGAATGGGGTATTTTTGGCCTGGGCTACCAGCCGGGCACTACCTGTGTGGTTTCCGTGTTCAGATTGAAGCAAAACGCCTCAATCGCGCTCTTTCACGACAGGCTGATAAAAGTTTGTTTACACGAGATCGGCCACAATTTCGGCTTGCCGCATTGCACCAGCGGCGATACACGGTGCCTGATGAGAGATGCTAAAGGGTCGATTAAAGAAGTAGACCAGGCGCAGGTATTTTTATGCCCGCAATGCAGGAAGCAATTGTGTAGTGGTAGCGGGATTTGTTTGTGACTTGACGGGGAAATCAGCTCATTGGTCGTCGCAGGGTCTCTTACAGATACGAAAGAAAAGATTACACTAATCGGCCAAACCAAAGGTTGCTTCGGTAAACCAATTGCCATCCTCAATGCGGTGCGCAACCGCCGATACCAGGTGATTACCGCTGAACCTGCTGCCCAAACCGGTAAGGCTGATATATTTGCCGGGCTCGGCTAAGGCGCTGCCCCTAAATGTTACAACGCCATGCACTTTAGCAATCCCCGTTGCTGCAGGGCGGGCGTAATTTGCGTTAAATTCGAGGATATCGGCGCCGTATTGCAAGGTTAGTACCGGTGTATTGTTAATGGTCCAGCTTTCAATAACGTCGCTGCGGCAATCAACGGCGAGTGTCGGGGCGGCTTCGGTCTTTATGCTGATATTTTGCGACGTTACCTTTCCCTCAAACAACAAGCTATTCTGGCCGTTGTAACCAGCGTTAATATTTATGGTATTGCCGGGTATAAAAAGACCGGATGAACTGACCTCAAACTCGCCCGTTGCCGGATCACCGTCGAGCAAAACAAATTGTGCGGAAAATGGCTGATTCAGCCGTTTTTTTACTATAACGGAAATTACATTGATCGAATCCGGAATTGGGCTGCCGCCGGATTGAATGTCAAACGTTACCACGCTGTCGGATTGGATGGGAGAAGATGTTGGCATAATTTAAGAATTCAGGACTTTTTTTGATGTTTTAAATTGGATTAGCTGTATGCTAAGGTAGCACCGGTTTTTGAATTATCAAAACGGCCGGCACAGCCCGGGGCGACCACAAGGGTCGCCCCTACGGGCGTTTCCTGCGTTCATGATCTTTTTACGTCCACCGGATACGATTATTTATTGCATCATTGTTGCAATAACATTCTCTCCTGAACGTTATTTGTCTAAACAGCACGACAAACTGTTAACCGATCATTCACCTTAAACTGTTATATCATGGCTGAACTGAATTCAACTCCCCAAAAATCCGGCCGCAGGGGTTCTTCAAGGAAGGCAATCCCCCGCGTTGACCTGACCGCAATGGTCGACCTGGCATTTTTGCTGATCACCTTTTTTATGCTGACTACCGTATTGAGCAAACCTAAATGGATGCCCGTAGTTATGCCTGCACCCGGTCCGCCGGGCAAAGTCCCGGAAACCAGTACCATGAGCATTTGCCTTGGTAAAAACAACCAGGCTATCTGGTACATCGGCATGCCCGAAAAGCCTTTAACCACACCGAAGCAGATCAGCTATGGCAATGATTTAAGCAAAGCCATATACGACACCGAGATGGCGGTATATAAAAAATCCGGTAAAGGCATTTTTGTTATAATCAAACCCGATGATCATTCGCGCTATGATAACCTGGTCGAAACACTGGATGACATGCACGTTTTTAAAGTGCCCACTTATGCCATCGCAAAAATAACCCCGCAGGACATGGATATGTTGAAAGCGCGGAATATTTATTGATTGAGTCCGAAGTCGGAAAAGTCCGGAAAGTCCGAAAGACGATTGGGTAAAAGCAATTTTTTGTCCCCGCAGGGTCTCTCGCAGAGGACCCTGCACTGTGTGTAACCGGTGTACGAATAGCGGGGATAACGAACCCCGGCGATTATAGGTTCGATTAGAACGGACCGCAGGGCCCTCTGCGAGAGACCCTGCGGAAACGGGATATTACAACCCTTACAACTCGTTTTTTGTCCCCGCAGGGTCTCTCGCAGAGGACCCTGCGCTGTGTGTAACAGGTGTACGAATGGCGGGGAGTTAACTAACCCCGGCGATTATAGGTTCGATTAGAACGGACCGCAGAGGACCCTGCGCTGTGTGTAACAGGTGTACGAATGGCGGGGAGTTAACGAACCCCGGCGATTATAGGTTCGACTAGAACGGACCGCAGGGTCTTCTGCGAGAGACCCTGCGGAAACGGGACGTTACAACCCTTATAACTTGTTACAACGATTACAACTCGTTACAACCTTTTCAACCCTTACAACTAAGCCCCAAATTCTTTTCTCGCCTGATACTAAAAAAAGTACAATTAAGTTTTACCTTTGTCACCTGAAAAAATTTGGCGGTATACTGTGCCAAATACAAAGGGCGGCTGATTTTTTTGATATGCCCATTTGGTAACGGATACACTTTTATCGGTCAATGGCCCGTTTTAAAAACAAGGAACGGCGGAAACCGATAAATCAATGACAAGCAGATGGGATATAAGGACCAGATAGATTTGACGAAATTACCGCAGCATATCGCCATTATTATGGATGGTAACGGGCGCTGGGCTAAAGGTAAAGGGAAGCTGCGAATATTTGGCCATCATAATGGAGTAATTTCGGTAAGGGATATAGTAGAGGGATCGGTGGAGCTGGGTGTTAAATATCTTACTTTATATACGTTCTCGACCGAGAACTGGAACCGGCCAAAGCTGGAGGTAATGGCGATAATGGAACTGCTGGTGAGCACGATCGACAAGGAGATCAATACGTTTATGGAGAACAATGTGCGTTTGAACGCAATTGGCGACCTGGCAATGCTCCCCCCAAAATGTTATGCCGAACTATCCCGCGCCATCAAAACCACGTCGGTTAATACCGGGCTGGTATTAACGCTTGCCCTTAGCTATAGCTCGAGAAAAGAAATTGTAAACGCAGCTAAGCAAATAGCGGCCAAAGTGTGCAAAGGCGAGTTGAAAATGGAGGATATTGATGAAGAAGTTTTTGAAAACAACCTGTACACCCATGATATGCCAAATCCTGAATTATTGATCAGGACCAGCGGCGAATTCCGGATCAGCAACTACTTGCTATGGCAAATTGCCTATGCCGAATTATACTTTACACCAAAATTATGGCCCGATTTCCGCAGGGAAGATTTGTTTGAAGCCATACTGGATTACCAGAAAAGAGAGCGCCGTTTTGGCATGACCAGCGAGCAGCTTAACTAAATTTTTAACTTTAACACTTTTTAACAACTGTATAAATTATTTTTAGCCCACTAAAATATTCGAATGAATAAAGTCCTTTTTGCTCTTCTTTTCTCTATTTTAAGCACTGCTGCACTGGCCCAGGTTTCCAACCAGCGGGGTTATACCAAGTCAAGTTTACCTGCTGATAGTTTAAGTTACCTGGAACCCAAAGATTATATTATTGGCGGCGTTACCATATCCGGTACAAAAAACCTCGACAAAGATGTTTTACTTACCATTTCCAAATTAAACAAAGGCGACCGGATAAACCTTCCGGGCGACGCAAACGCAGCGGTTATCAAAAACCTGTATTCGCAGGGTTTGTTTGATGATGTGCAGCTAAATGTAACCGGCATTAAACTGGATACTATTTTTTTGGAAATTGTAGTAGTGGAACGTCCGCGTTTGTCAAGGATGCACTTTACCGGCATACGTAAGGGAGAGATTGAGGATGTGCAAAAGCTGCTGGCGGATAAAACAGCAAAAATTGTAAATCAAAACCTGTTAAGCACTACGGAAGCCATTGTTAAAAAGCACTTTAGCGAAAAAGGGTTTTTAAACACCACGGTAACCATGGTGCAGCGGAAAGATCCGGGCGATCCAAACGGTGTTATTTTGAATATTAAGATCGACAAAAAAGAAAAAGTGATGATCACGGAAGTCTCATTCGAAGGGAATTCCGCTTTTTCTCAGAAACAACTCCGGAAATATTTATCAAAAACGCGGACGCGAAAGTTTTATAACATATTTGGTTCGAGGAAGTTCAAACAGGACAAATATGATGAGGACAAGCAAAACCTGATCACCAAGATGCAGGATAAAGGCTACCGCGACGCTGAATTATTGAGCGATACGGTTTTTAAAACAGGCGAAAATACCGTCGGCGTTAAAATAAAATTGTTTGAGGGCCATAAATACTACTTCGGTAACATCAAGTGGTCGGGTAATGCAAAATATCCTACGGATGTGCTGAACCGCATATTTCAGATCAAAAAAGGTTTAGTTTTTAGCGAGGACGAATTAAATAAACGCCTCAGCGGCCCAACCCCAAATGACGACGACGTTTCTTCCTTTTACCTGAACGACGGCTACCTGACGTACCAGGCCGACCCGGTGCAAACCAGGATATACCACGACACCGTCGATTTGGACATCAGGGTTTACGAAGGCCCGCAATACACCATCAACCGGGTTATGGTAAAAGGGAACGACGTAACCAACGACAAAGTGGTTATGCGCGAGATAAAGACAAAACCGGGACAGAAATTTAATAAAGCACTATTAATACGGAGTACACGCGAAATTGGCCAGCTGGGATTTTTTGACGAACAAAAAACCGAACCAAAGCCAACCAATATCAACCCGCAGGACGGAACTGTGGACATTGTGTACAACGTAGTTGAAAAACCATCGGATCAGATCCAACTGTCGGGCGGTTTCGGCGGCGGCCAGTTGGTAGGCACGCTGGGCTTAACTTTTAATAACTTCTCTATCCGTAACATTTTCCACCTGAAGGATTATAAACCGCTGCCAAAAGGCGACGGACAAAAGCTGAGCCTTGTGGGCCAATCAAGCGGCAGGACCTACCAAAACTTCTCGTTTACCTTTACCGAGCCATGGCTCGGCGGTAAAAAGCCGATATACTTTGCGGTATCAGCTTATACGCAGGGCAGCTCAACCGGGCAATATTATGCGCCAACCAGCCCTTTGTATAATAATTTAAGGATAAACGGCGTGGGCGTAACACTGGGTAAACGTTTAAACTGGCCGGATGACCATTTTCAGCTTAATTACTCGTTAAACCTGGACCACTATAACCTGGATAATTATACCGGCTATCTGTTTTCAAACGGTACATCGTATAATATCCGGCTTACCCAGGAGTTGAGCCGTAACTCGCTTGATGTCCCTATATACCCCACACAAGGGTCGAACATGAAACTTACCATCCAGGGAACGCCGCCTTACTCGTTATTTAATAATATCGACTATGGCATTGCCACCCAGCAGCAGATATACCATTTTGTGGAATACTATAAGGTTAAATTCGATGCACAATGGTTCCAGCGGATCGTCGGTAAACTGGTGTTGATGTCGCAGGTGCGTTTCGGATTTTTGGGCGAGTATAATTCAGCCGTTCCGCCTTCACCTTTCGAGCGGTTTAAACTCGGCGGCGACGGTATGGCTACTTACCAGTTTTTGCAGGGCAGCGACATCGTGGGCTTGCGCGGCTACCAAAATTTCACCATCATCCCTGTGGGAACAAATTATACGGCTGATACCAACCCCGGAAGTACGGTTTATAACAAATTTACGTTTGAGTTGAGGCATCCGGTTATTGAGAGCCAATCGGCCACCATTTTTATGCTGATATTTGCTGAAGGAGGTAATGTTTGGAACTCGTTCGACAACTATAACCCCTTTAATGTAAGGCGGTCTGTTGGTGTTGGAACAAGAGTATTTTTACCTATATTTGGCCTGCTTGGTTTGGACTATGGTTATGGCTTCGACGCTATACCGGGTATACCAAGCGCAAATAAAGGCCAGTTCAGTTTTTCAATATCACAAAGCCTGAGTGGCGGGTTTAATTAATTTGCCAAAGAACGGTATGAAAAAAGTACTTCTAGCAGTTTGTTTCACCTTCATCGCGGTAACAGCTGCATTTGCCCAGCGCTTTGCTTATGTTGATTCGGATTACATTTTAAAACACATGCCGGAGTATGCTTCGGCACAACGGCAATTGGAAGCGCTTTCGGCGCAATGGCAAAAGGACGTGGACGCCAAATACCAGGAGATAGACCGGCTGTATAAAGCATACCAGGCCGATGAGGTTTTGATGACCCCCGATATGAAAAAACGCAGGCAGGCGGAAATTGACGACAAGGAAAAATCGGCTAAAGATTTTCAGCGCCAGAAGTTCGGCCCCGATGGCGAGCTTACTACAAAAAGCAATACGATGATCAAGCCTATCCAGGAAAAAATGGAAAAAGCCATACAGGCTGTCGCCGAAGGTGACAATATCGACATGATATTTGATAAAAACAGCGAAGTAATTATGTTATATGCCAGCCCGCGCTATAACAAAAGCGACGATGTGATCATTAAACTGGGTTTAAAACCAGGTACATTTGCAAAATAATTTTACAAATCATAAGAATCCCATTAATTTTAAACGCAGAAAAAGAAACAATGAAAAAACTATTTAAAGTTGCCGTAGTTGCAATATGCCTATTATTTGCAGGCAACTTTGCCAAGGCACAAGTGAAGATCGGATATGTTAACTTTAATGAGTTGATCCGCTCGATGCCAGAATTTAAAACGGTCTCAACGGCCGTCGATGCTTACCAGAAAACATTTGTGGACCAGCTTAGCACCATGAATGCCGCTTTCACGAGTGAAGCCACGAAATATCGGAAAGACCAGGCAACGATGACCGATGCAGCAAAAACTGCCGAAGAAGGTCAGTTAGCTGATATGCAAAAGCGCATGCAGGATTTTCAAACTGATGCGCAGCAAAAGATCGAGGCTAAAAGCAACGAACTTTCCAAACCGCTGATCGATAAAGCAAAAGCAGCTGTTAACGATGTTGCAAAAGAGAAAGGTTATACCTATGTTTTCGACAGTTCACAAGGTGCTGCACTATTAGTATCTCCTGAGGCAGACGACCTGTTGGGTGCTACCAAGGTTAAATTAGGAGTAAAATAATATAGCCTTACGGGAATTTATTAAAAGCGCGCCGAATACCGGGGCGCTTTTCTACTTTTGCAGCAATGGTAAACAATAAGCCTATCGGCATTTTCGATTCCGGCTACGGGGGATTAACCGTCTTCCGCTCCATTTTTCGGCAGTTGCCGCAATACGACTATATCTATTTGGGCGATACGGCCCGTGCCCCTTATGGTAACCGGACTTTTCAAACCATACATCAATATACCTGGGAGTGCGTGCAATGGCTATTTAAACAGGGTTGCCCGCTGGTCATACTGGCCTGCAATACAGCTTCGGCCAAGGCCTTGCGCACCATCCAGCAAAAAGACCTGCTGAATGAAGACCCGGCCAAAAGGGTGCTTGGCGTGATCAGGCCGACCGCTGAAGTAATAGGCAACTATACGAAGAGCGGTGAGATTGGCGTGCTGGGCACCAGGGGAACGGTACAATCCGGATCGTACCTGATAGAGATCGGCCATTTCTTCCCTGATGTTAAAGTTTACCAGCAGGCCTGCCCGCTTTGGGTACCCTTGATTGAGAATGGCGAATACGATCAGCCGGGCGCCGACTATTTTGTCAAAAAATACCTGGACCAGGTTTTAGCGCAGTCGCCGGAGATCGATACGCTTTTGCTGGCCTGCACCCACTATCCCTTGTTGCAAAAAAAAATAGCCGAATATCTGCCTGCGGGGATAACGGTTGTTCCCCAGGGCGATATCGTTGCAACCAGCCTGGTCGATTATTTGAAGCGTCACCCCGAAATGGACAATATGCTTTCCAAAAATGGCGCCCAAAAGTTTTTTACCACCAGTGACGACACGGAAGATTTCGACCATTATGCGGAGATATTTTTTTCAGCGCCGGTTAGTTCGGGATACGCGGAACTGAGGTAAAGCTACCTATTCCAAAAAAAAAACACAAGTCATGCTGAACTTGTTTCAGCACCTCATCATACAGGTAACGAAGCGAAAGGTAACCAGTTTAGCGGATTACCTATCGCGCCGTGCCTTAGCGTGTGAGGTGCCGAAACAAGTTCGGCATGACTTTTTTCTTTCGGACTTTTCGGACTTTTCGGACTCAAACCACCCATTCCTTCCGCATCTCGCGGCTCATCAGTTTGTTGGCGTCATCGTCGTCAAACCTTTCCTTATGCGGGTTCCACTTCAGCGGCTTTTTCAATTCATAAGCGATGTTACCCATATTGCAAACTGTTGCCGTACGATGGCCGATCTCCACATCGGCAATGGGTTTGGTACGGTTGCGCATGGCCTGCAAAAAATCTTTATAATGATCTTCACTGTGGTAAACATGCTTTTCATTCGGGCCGATCACCTGGTCTTTCAATGACTCAGGCGACGTCTCCAGTTTGCCCCGCTCCACGTGAACAGTTCCCTTGGCGCCAACAAAAGTTACTCCCTGGTTGCCATTCGGCTCATGGGTCATGGTAATGCCGTTGGCATAAGTGTAAGTTAAAAACTGGTGGTCTTTATCCGGCGGGGTCACACTCACCGGGCCTGTATCGTCCATATCCAGTCCCCATTGTGCAATGTCGAACATATGGGCGCCCCAGTCGGTCATACCGCCGCCGCCAAATTCTTTATAGTCGCGCCATTTGGCCCAAAAGTCGTCGGTAAGGCTGGGCGCGAGGAAGTGGTGATAATTTTGGGGTGCATTCGGCCCCAGCCAAAAATCCCAGTTCAGGGTATCAACCATTGGCTCCGCCTGCAAGTTATAAGGCACCGATGGCGGCCCGACGTTTACCTTTACCGTTTGAATATCGCCAATATAGCCGTTGCGCACCAGCTCTACCGCCTGCCTGAACTCGGGCCATGAACGTTGCATACTGCCGGTTTGGAAAACCCTTTTATGCTTCCGGCTCTCGTAAACCATTGCACGCCCCTCAGCAATAGTTAACGAAAGTGGCTTTTCGCAATAAATATCTTTGCCCGCCCGCGCGGCCAGGATGGCGCAAACCGAGTGCCAGTGATCGGGCACGGCTATTACCACCGCATCGATATCTGTTCGCGCCAGCAGATCCCGGAAATCAGCGTAGGTGGTCATTCCTGCATATTGGCTTTGGCCGGCCTGCGCGGCATAAAATTGGTTCACTTCGCTTGCAAATTGCTTTACTTTAACGCCGTACACATCGGCTGCGGCTATCAGCTTAGCTTCGCCGGTATCCAGGAATGATTTTTTTAGCCCGAAAGCCTGCTTCCCGGTACCGATATGGCCGATGGTGATCAGGTCGCTCGGCGCGGTATAACCCTTCCCGCCCAGCACAAACCTGGGCACGATCATAAAGGCCGACAGCACTGCCGACTTTTCAATAAACTTGCGCCGGTTTATGGCGTTGGCTGGTGTAACTTCAGTATCCATAATTGTTTAAATAAATTGATTTGAATATCGGTTTGCTAAATATAAAGCAAAACACAGGTAATTAGCAGGTAACAAATTGGTTATTTTTTTTCTGGGATTGCACCGATTTCTCAAAAATGATTTCACCGATTTTTTTAGCTGCTTATTCGACGCAATCGGTGTAATCAAAAAAAATCGGTGCAATCCCAAGTTAATCGGTGTAATCGGTGACTAAAAATCGGTGTAATCGGTGATTAAAAATCGGTGTAATCGGTGACTAAAAATCGGTGTAATCGGTGATTTAAAAATCGGTGTAATCGGTGATTAAAAATCAGTGTAATCTGTGACCAAAAATATTCCTATCTTAACCTCACCATGAAGAAACCAATTATCCTTTTATCCTTATTGTTAACGCTGATGCTTAACAACTTATTTGCCCAGCAGGGCGAAATGCTCATTTACCACCCTATCCAAACTGATAAGGCCGGCCATATCGTCCCCTGGTATAACCCGGACCAGGCCATAGCTTTTGACCACGACCTGCATATCATCTGGAATTTCTGGCTTAACATGCGCCGCGACCCCAATGGTCTGCCTTATTATATGGACCACCAGGTTTTTAATCCGAATATGGACGATCCGCGCGGCATCGGCGGCGATCAGTTTATGATGGCTATGTCGTCATGGCGGCTGTATTATGCTTATACAGGGGATGAAAACGTAAAAAATAACTTGTATTTCCTTGCGGAATATTATTTGACCCACGGGATGTCACCTGCAAGCTGCAAATGGCCGGATATCCCTTTCCCTTATAATACGCTCATTTATTCGGGCATTTATGATGGCGATATGCGCAGCGGGCGGGGCGTAGCACAGCCTGACAAAGCGGGATCGTTTGGTCTGGAGCTGGTGCATGCTTACAAAATAAAGTACGACCCGCTCTTTTTATATGCAGCTATAAAAATAGCCAATACGCTTGCCGCCAACGTAAAAGCCGGCGATGAAAAACATTCGCCATTGCCTTTTAAGGTAAATGTATTTACCGGGAAAACCGCTTTACTGCAGGACGATGGCATTGTCAAATCAAAAGATACCGGTTGCTATACCAGTAACCTCACCGGTACGCTGCAACTGTTTTACGACCTGATCGAACTGAAACAAGGTAACGTTGCGGCATATAAAGCCGGGGCGGATAAAATACTGGCCTGGTTAAAAAAATATCCTGTCCAAAATAACCGGTGGGGGCCATTTTTTGAAGATGTAGGCGAGTGGAGCCAAACGCAGATCAACGCCATGACTTGCGCGCGCTACATGATGGAACATCCTCAATATTTCCCCAATTGGAAAGCAGATGTAAAAAATATCATCAACTGGGTGCACACCAATTTCAATAACGATAAATGGAAAAAATACGGCGTCATTGTCACCAATGAGCAATCGATATACCCGGTGCCGGGCGAAAGCCACACTTCCAGGCAAGGGGCCGACGAACTGTTGTACACCTCGTTAACCGGCGATACTTCAAACTATACCAATGCCCTCCGTGAGCTTACGTGGGCCACCTATTCTGTAGATTTCGATGGCAAAAACTGTTTTCCGTTTGATGAACCCTGGCTCACCGATGGCTATGGCGACTACGTAAGGCACTACCTTAGGGCAATGGCCACCTATCCTTTCCTGGCCCCTGTTGAAGACCATATTCTATCCAGCACCTCCGTTATCCAGCAAGCTGATTATAAAGGCCATTTTCATAAATACTACAGCGTTGATTTTACCGAAATCGACTCCAACAAAGTGCGACTGTATTACCGCACATTTGACAGCACCGGAACTGAAGAAATAAAGCTGAAAGATAAGCCAAAAGGTGTTTTGCTGAATGACAAGCCATTAAAAGAGGTTGCCGACGGTGAAGGTTACAGTTGGGAAGGGGTTAAAGAGGGCGGCGGGGTTTTATGGGTGAGGAGACGGAACGGGAATAGAGTAATTGTCTTAACCGTTGATTAAGCTGATTAAATGATTTTTTATGATGACTTTATAGTTTGATAATAGTTCAGTTCAATCACATAAATCAGGTTATTCAACGGTTCAGACAAATTCAGCTCAATCAAAAAAATCAGTTTAATCAATGGTTCAGACAATGATAAAAGAACAATATAAATACTCCGACATCACCGCGAAAATTATTGGATGCGCCATGGAAGTACATAAAATTTTAGGCAACGGCTTTCAGGAGGTCATTTATCAAAGGGCACTTGAACAAGAACTTATTCTCACCGGATTATCTTTTCAAAGAGAATTTGAAATGCCGATTTTTTACAAAGACGAACAGATCGGAGCCAGACGAGTTGATTTTTTGGTAGGGCAAGTAGTATCAATCGAACTAAAGGCAATCACGATGCTGGAAGATGTACACCTGGCCCAGGCCATAAACTATTTGGAAGCATATAATTTAGAGATCGGCATGTTAATCAACTTTGGAGCGAAAAGTTTACAATTCAAAAGGCTCATCAATTCAAAATTTAAGAACTAAATCATACCTCTTCAGCTCAATCAAAAAAATCAGTTTAATCAATGGTTCAGACAAAATAAAGACTTGCACAGATTAACAGGTGCAAGTCTTTATCGTGTGCCGCGCCTCATCGATGACCGGTCAGCTGTTCGGCAAAGCTATTGTTTTTTTAAAGTACCGAAAAGGCCGTGGGCCTCGTCATCGGGGCCTGCCGTAAAATACAGCGGGTCGTTGGGATTTCCGCCGGGCATATTGCCTTTCAGAAAATCAATGGCCCACAAGCCTGGTATCGTTACGGACTGCCCGCCTTCGCTTCGCAGCTGGCCCTTAAAAAAGCCGTTCATATCAAAAATATTGATCCGTCCATCGCCAAAATTACCGATAAGGATTGTTGGCTGCGGGTCGGCAAATCCGGCCGGGGCCAGAGCGATGCCCCATGGTGAATTAAGAGGGCCCTGGGAGGCAAAGCGCTTGATCAGCGTGCCTTTAGGATCAAAAACGTCAATATATCCATTGCCTGGCCCTTTTTGGTCGTCCATCTTATCGGGTAGTTTTTGCTTGGCATAAGTAATATATACTTTGTTTTGTATAACCTGGATATTGAATGGTGCGAACCCTCCGGGAATATTAGGGTCGACAAAACGGCTATTGGTAACAAAATTAAAATTCCTGTCGAAGACATCGACGGTAGCTCCGCGTAAATTGGTTACACAAAGAAAATTAGCGGTTCCATCGTTAACAATGGCAAGGCCTTTGTAAACAGTGCTTGTTTGCGGCCGCTCGGCAACCTTTACCGCCGAATTTCCTGAGCTCCAGGCCAGGATGATACCATCCTCGCTTGCGAAAATGAATTTGCTTCCGCCAAAGTCAGATGTACTATTAAAAATGGCCCCTGATGGCGCACCGGTCCCCCCGGGTGTAACGGAAGGAATAGTAACCGGCGGACGTAACGTATTGCCATTATTATCGTAAACAACGCTAAGCCCCTTGCCATTGGCAGATATCCAGATAGGGCCGCCGGGTACGGCGGCTATTCCCCATGCGTTAACAAGGTCGGTGTCAATCCGGGCCGCTCCAAGGCCGGCAGTATCGGAAACAAGATTGGTTTGTAAAACGTCGAAATCAAATGGTGGGGGGTTATGGCCTTTATTACATGCGCATAAACAAGTTATCGCCAAAAGCCCTGCAAGCCAGGTTTTGGCTTTTATTAATCTTTTCATAGGTGTATAATTTGAGTGAATAATTTGTTAATTGGATATTAACTAATCTGCTTACCGGTCCATTGTCCTCCTTTCTCTGTTTGAGGTATTGAAGATTGAGCACACTTTTAAACAAAACGGGGCTGATTATGAAAAGGTTGCCTTATTTGCAATTAAATTAATCGGTAAGAAATAAACTTAACATAATCGCCAGCAAAAGGGTCGGAAAACGGCGATTATTTTGGTTGCGATCCCCCTGGGAACGGCAGTTTAGCCCGCGCTCGCTTCCCCGGAAAGTCGGCCTTTTCCACCATACATCGATCCGGGCGGCACGCTATTGGGTCATTCATAAATACTGCGAGTACGGGGCGAAAGCGTGCGTGTGGTAATTATGGGGTTGCCGTGTGAACATGGCAACTGTGGTTATATGGCTTTTTTAACTTTTATCCAGCTCGTTATACCAGCTTGTTAAATCCAAAGGGTCGTCTAATTTTTTTTGAAGTTCGATCAGGGCCCGAAAAAGCGAAACTATCTGATTTTTGTATCTGGGATCGGAGGCCAGATCTTTCATTTCCTCCGGGTCCTTTTTGATGTTAAATAATAAGGCCTTTTTTATTTTGGCGTACAGAATAAGTTTAAAATCACCGATGTGGATACTTCTTTCGAAATCCAGATAGGAACCATATATAGCAGGATAATTACTGGTTGTCTGCGTCCCATTGGCCAGGTTAATCAGTGAATTGAATTCGACATAAGGCGGGGCTTTTATTCCGGCAACATCAAGGCTGGTGGCCATAATATCTTGCAGGTAAACAGGTGCGATCACCTTTTTATTTTTAGGAATCCCGGGGCCGGCAATAATTAAAGGCGGTTTTACACTGTGTTCAAACAAACTTTGCTTGCCCATTAATCCATGCCTGCCCAATTCTAATCCCTGGTCCGAAGTAAAGAATATAAAGGTATTATCCATTTTGCCTGATTTCTTCAGGGCGTCTAAAATTGCCCCAATCTGCTCGTCCAGATAGGTAATACTGGCATAATACTCTCTGATGTGTTCTTTAACGGCAAATTTAGTACGGGGGAATGGAGCAAGCGCTTCATCCCGCAATGACGGGCCGTTGCCAATTGCAACTCGATAAGGGTATTCCGGTACAAAACTTTTTGGTACAGAGATGTTTGCCAGGGGGTATTTATCCCAGTATTCTTTTGGCGCCTGCCTTGGATCGTGCGGTGCATTTGATGCGATATACATAAAGAAAGGGGTTGGCTTTTTGGATGCAGAATCAATGAAACCAATCGCGTCTTCCCGCAATACTAACGACCAATGTTTACCTCCTTTCCAATAGCCGCTTAAAGTGGTATCATAAGAGCGCCAGGTGGTATCTGCAAGGCTTTTTGGCCTGTTGTACCCCAGGGGCATAATGTCGTCCAGGTTTATTTTACCACTATCGATGGCGCCTGCTTTTTTATTCATCGTTACAAAGTCCCATTTATCTTCGGCCATCCCCGGCCTGATATCTTTTGTCACACGGAATACTTTTGTCGGATCAACATCCACATGCCATTTTCCGGTCATATAAGTATCGTAACCTGCATTCTCCATCAATCTGCCCCAGGTCTTGCCGATGGAGTCTCCTTTTGTCCAGCTTCCAACTATTTTTTTTGCACGCCACACGCTTCGCCCGGAGATGATCATCGACCTGGCTGCTACGCAAACGGCTGAATTCCAGGAGCCCATGTTATAGGCATTGGAAAAACTGGTTCCTTCTTCCACCAGTTTGTCCAAATTTGGCGTTATGATTTCGCTGTTCCCGAGTGCGTGAATAGCGTCAAAGGTTTGGTCATCGGTTAAAATAATTACGATATTGGGTTTGATTTTCGGTCGCTCAACAAGTGTTTTGTTTAGTCCTGCGCATTGGACGAATATGGCAAGCACCAATACTCCGTAACAATATAAAGCATACCGCTTCTTCGCTCTCAATTTCATAGGTTTTGGGGTTGAAAACCGTGATTATAAAATGAAGGTAAGACAAATCCGGGGAATAAACAACCGGCGCCATTCAAAGTTTCACAAATTCGGGCTAATAAAATTTGTGGCTAAAATCCCCACTTTAGCCGTAAATAAATACTATTTCCAAGAGGTTTGTAGCCGCCGTTCTGCTGCGAATAGAAAGACTGGCTGATCAGATCAAGCACCCAATTATCCGATATAGAGTAAGTTACTGTTGGAAGGATGATAAGCGAGTTGCCCGACAGCGAATACATGCCGCCAAGGGATGCTTTAAATATGGGCGAAAATGAATAAGAAATTTCCGAAAACAAGGTGTATTTAAATGGAAAGATATTTTTGGCCGATAGCGTCGAAGTGGTCAACTGCGCGATATTAAGCAGGCTGCCAGTCCCCAGCTTGTTATATAAGCCTGATATCATTACATAAATACCGTTTTTAAAAGCATAATCAACCGACAGCGTTGCGGCTACCGAAGCGCTGTCTGCGCCGCCATGCCCGCCGGCAAAGTAGGTTACCTCGCCTTTAAAACCGGCATCGCTTATATTGCCGGCCCAGCCGGCGCCAGCGGTAAAATTTTGCCGGTAAACACCCGAGAACGCCTGGAAATCGTACCCCCATTTATTAAAATGGCACATCAGCGCGCCGACATTGCCGACAGCCGTTTTACCGGGACTAAAAGCAGCATCGAGCGACGACGACGGCGTTAAATTATACTGCACGCGCGCGGCATCGGTACCGGGGCGCTCCTCGTAGTCAAAATCAAAATAGTTAAAAGTGTTAAAAATATCGTTCGGCGTCCAAACGGTGCTGATCCCCCAGTTGATGCGCTGCCGGCCGACAGTGATGTCCCATTTCCCGTTCATATATTCGGCGCTGCCGCGATCAATGGTGCTGTTAAAGAGCATGGCGTGACTGTCCACCCAGTTTTCCGACAGGTTGAGCGTGCCATCGCCGCCGGTAACCAGCGCGGCAAAACCGGGATAGGTTTTAACTTCATCGCCATAATAAATGCGGTTGCGCACTTCCAGCCGGAAGGTGAAATGATCATTGGGCTGGTATTTAAAGTTGAGCCGGTTATGCAGCAGGTCCAGTGTTTGCAGGTTGGTAATATCACTCACAAAACTAACCTGCTCCAAATATTTGATGTAGCCGTTAACGGTAAACTTGTGATTTTTGCTGAGGCTGTCGCTTGCGGGTTTTTTAGTCGAATCGCTTTGCGCATTTGCAGCCTGAAGAACAGCCACAAATGTCACAAATAATAATATGACCCGACCCAATTTCATTTTTTAGTGTCCGATACGATCTTACCGTCAACCAATGTCACCACCCTGCGGGCTTTGTCGATCACCCGCTGGTCGTGGGTGGAAAAAATGAAGGTCATATTATCCTCTTTGTTCAGTTTCGCCATGATCTCCAGCAGGTTTTCTGTCGAGACAGAGTCGAGATTGGCGGTCGGCTCATCAGCCAGGATAAACCTTGGTTTTGATGCCAGCGCGCGGGCCACTGCTACCCGTTGCTGCTGCCCGCCTGAAAGCTCGGACGGACGTTTATTGAGCTTATCCTTCAAGCCTACCTCTGTCAGTAGTTCAACGGCACGTTTTTCCCTTTCATTTTTCGACGTCTTTTGCAGCAGCATCACAAACTCTACATTCTCGCTGGCAGTAAGCACCGGGATAAGGTTATATGCCTGGAAAACGAAGCCGATATTTTTCAGCCGGAAATCGATCAGCTTATTCTCGCTCATATTGGTGATATCGACGCCCTCAATCTTCACCTCGCCGCCGGTAGGATAATCCAAACCGCCTATCAGGTTGAGCAGTGTGGTCTTTCCCGATCCCGACGGACCAACCAGCGCGGTAAATTCTCCTTCTTCCACAGCCAGGTCCACATTATTCACGGCATGAACAGGTATGGTATCCGGGTTGTATGTTTTTGAAAGATGATGTGATTCGATAATGTTGCCCATGATCTTAAATTTTATGTATCGCTTCCGCAGGTTTAAATCTCAATGCTTTTATGGCAGGATAAATCGCTGATAATATGGCCGTAAGCGCCGTCATCAGGATGACCGGCATAAACATCGACTGCTTTAATACCGGGTAAATGATGTTACTGAAACCGTACTGCGATAATGCCTTTGAAAATGACGACAGGTCAATTCCGTGCTTTGCAAGCGAGCCAACCGTGAGGCTGGTAAAAAGTATGCCCGCCGGGATGCCGGCGCAGGTCAGCATAACCGACTCCAGCACAATCATCGCAAACACCCGGGGCTTGTTCATGCCGATTGCCATCAGCATCCCAAATTCGCGCTGCCGCTCCAGCACCGCCATCAGCATGGTATTGATAATGCCAAACATCAAAGCCAGCAGTATGATTCCGATTATTATGTACATCATTTGGTCCATGATGCCGCTTAGCAGGGCCATTTGGGGCGAGAGTTCCGTCCAGGTTTGCACCAGCAGCGATGGGTATTGTTTTTTTAGTCCGGCGGCTACCGCATTGGTTTTTTGACCTTCTTTTAGTACGACGGCTATTTCGTGCATTCCGCCGGTTGTGCCCAATATTGCTGCCAGGTCATCAAAGCGGGTAAATACAGTCACCTGGTCGAAACTTGAATTGCGCGAGCGGAATATCCCTGCGATTCGGAACGAGCCGGCGGTAAGGTCGCCTGTTTTGGATTGAAAGGTTAGCACGATCTTATTATGCAGCTTTACGCTTAACTTGTCTGCCAGCTTTTCGCCGACTACAATTTCATTTTTCTTAAGACCGGTAAAGTAACCGCCCTCAATTACATCCTTTGAAATGTCGCTTACCGATCTTTCGTCTTCCGGATTGACGCCGTGGATCTCAACGCCTGAAGCCGTCGATGACGAGGACACCATGCCGGCAGTGATCAGCCTGCCCGATACTGCCTTTACATCCCTGTCCTGCTTCAGCCGCTTAACAATCGACTGACCGTTAGCTATCGTATCATTTACCTCCTTATCATCAATAAATGCCGGGTTATGAAATTGGATATGCGAAAGCTGGGTTTCAACCATGCTTTCAATTTCCTGGTTTATAGCGCCCTGGAAAAAGGCCATGATAAACATGCCGGCAAACAGGCCGACAGCCACCGCCGAGATAACCACCAGGCTTCGTGTACGGTTTCTCCAGATATTTCTCCAGGCTATTTTAAAAAGCATTTTATTAAAATGTTTAACTGTTTATGGCGGCAATAACTTTTATCTTGTATATCTTAAAAATGGCGTACAGTGACAGTAAAACCGCAATGATGAGCACGACATAAGCCTGCACAACGAAGTTTGACAAGTTGGCCGACATGGGCATCACCGGCTCAATGTTGTATAGTTCTGATGATTTCCCCATGTCGCCGGTGAGTTTGATAGGGTGCACATGATAGTAGTGCACCACCGGGTAAATACAAACCGCGCCCAATACCACGCCCACAACCGACATGAGTACCATCTCGATCACGACCACCCCGACCAGCAGGCTTTTTTTCATGCCAATGGCGATCAGAATGCCAAATTCGTGCAAACGCTCATTCAGCATCATCAGGATGGTGCCGAATATGCCAAAGGCGATAACCAGGTACAGCACCCCCGACATGATCACGTTCTGCGCCATTTTGGCCTGGAAAAGCTGGTCCAACTCGGGGATCATTTCCTTCCAGGTCATCACTTCGTAACCATCGCCTTTTGTTTTATTGATGATATCCTTTTTCAGATCGTCCATATTGTTTTGGTTATTTATCAATATGGATATTGAAGTATACCGTGCGCCAGTGCTCAAAAAATCTTGCGCCGCAGCCATCGGCAGCCAGGCCATTCCCTTGTTCATTTCGGGTATCCCGATCTTTGCTATGCCTCTCACGGCATACTTTCCCGATGCCATATTGCCTTCGTACCCCTGCCCTATCAATACTACGGTATCGTTTACTTTTAATTTTAAATATGCCGCCAGGCCTTCGGCCATGATAATGCCCTTGTCGTTTTCATCCAGGTATTTCCCGGCAATAATTTTTTTGGAAATAGCGGACACCCGGTTTTCCTTTTTGGGGTCGATGCCCATAACCAGGATGCCTTTGGTTCGGTCGCCGGACGAAGCCAGACCGAAAGATTCCAACCGCGGCGTCCAGGCGGTAATTTCCGTTTCGTGGTTAAGCAATGGGGTGAGTTTTGGATTTGCTTCAAACGTGCTGTCAACCGACCGGTTTTCCCAGTAACCGCTGTGGTGCACCTGAATATAGCCGCTGCTCAGGCTCACGGTGTCGGCTATCAGTTTATCAAACAAGCCAACTACGGCCACCCGCATCAATATGGCAAATATCACCGCAAAAAATATAGACGACACCGTGATGAGTGTCCGGCGCCTGCTGCGCCACATATTCCGCCAAGCCAGTTTAAAAAACATTACTTCAACATATTTAATGACTGAAATATGCTAAAAGAAGCGGAATGAAAGTTAGGGGTCGTGCGATTCCCCTCTTGAGAGGGGTGGAGGGGTGTGTTATCCAATATACGGGCAAACACACCCCCGCCACCACACATTTCTGCGCACCCCCTCTCAAGAGGGGAGCCATCATAACGTTCACATTTTTCATTGACGTACATTATTTTCATTTAAAAATTTCCATTGCTAAATTCTTCTACTTTACGGTTTTCATATTTTGGGTAGTAAAAAAATCCACGCTAATGGGCTGGTTGAAAGTGGCGCTGTTATAAGTAATGATGGTTTCCTGGCCTTTCTTCTCAACCGGTATCATCTCCAGCTTAACCGGCATTACCCTGCCGCCGATCGTCCGGATATTTGAACCCTGCATCACATTTACCAGTTTGTTGTCCTCGTCATAAAATTCCAGCCGCAGTTCCAGGTAATCTTTCTGATCGATCCACATATTCACCTTGCTCCATACCACCGCCGCCTGCGGTAAAGGTATCATCTCAATCTTCCAGCATTTGCGGCCCTCGATCACGCTGTCGCCAACAATTTTGTGGTTATAGTCATCAATGCGCGAAGATGCTTTTACCAGGTCGTCATTGGTCAAATCGGTGCCCATCCAGCTTTGCGACATCATCGACGGCGGCAGTTTTACTACGCGTTCGATATTTGGCAGCCAGTTCCAAATCTCTTTAACACGCTTCAGAAAAACTGTACCTTCGTCTTTGGCCGGCGCGGTAACCACGATCATAGAGTACTCTTCGCCTTTTGTCCAGCTTTTCATGGTCATGGTGCGTGTCCAGGTTGGCCGCTTGATCTGGATGGTCATTTCATTTACCGACGATAGTCCTCGGATATTGTCTTCCGCTTTGGTCACAATTTCTTTGGCCGTTTGCGCATCGGTCTTTAAAAACGCAAAAAGAGCGATGGAGAGGGTTAGAAAAATATGTCGTGTTGTTTTCATTTGGCTACCAACTTAAATTATTTTAAAAAAGTCATCTATTTTTTTATCGTACAGCACTATAAAATCCTCATCGTTTTGCTTTTCCATCAAAAACATCACCAGCCCGGCGCCTTCCAGCAGGTAATAAAGACATTCGGCCAGCAAGGCCGGATCTTTGCCTTTTGGGAGGTTGCCGTGTTTTTCCAGGCCGAGGAAACATTTTTCAAGGAATTTTACTTCCAGTTTGGCCAGGTCGCCTATCGTAACCCTCAGCTTTTCATTTGCAGCGATGGCCTCCAGGCAAAACAAAACCCAGTTATAGTTTACCAGGTCGGCCCCTAAAAAGGACTTAAAATCATTCAGCTGCCCGATCTTAATATCAGCGTACAATTTTTTGAACGATGCATAATCTGTTACCAGTTCCTCAGGCGCCAGGGGAGTTAATTGGCCGCTGCTTTGCGAAAACAGGTCGAAAACAGCGTTCAAAAGATCTTCTTTCGAAGCGAAATAATGATACATGGCGCCCTTTGACAGGCCGGTTTTTTTTACCAGATCCTGGTACGAAACATCTTTATAACCCTTTTCCAAAAATAACAGCAGGGCCGTTTTTAAAATATTTGTGCGTGTATCTGTGGCAATCCTGACCATACTAAAAATTGTATTTTATTACAAACCGACCGTTCGGTATGCAAATGTAGGGTTTTATTTTTTATATCTCCAAATGATTTATTAAAGAGCTGGTTAATGATGGTTTGCACGGCAAAATACTGGCCGCGTAATAATGATTTTGGAGCGCTGGTCAAATCGCATTTCTCTTTTTGGCTAAAGCCGAGGTCTGATAAGTGGCTCCGTTATCCGTTGGTTGAAGTGGTTGTCGCACAACCTAATCTATGAAGAAATTTAAGATTTATCGGATATGGCCGGCAGTAATGCCCCATCGGGGCTACCTATTTGTAGTACAAATCATTGATATCTTCCAATGCCCCATCGGGGCTACCTATTATTTTCGACTCGCTATTCGTAATTAACAGGTAGCCCCGATGGGGCATTAACCGGTCAGTTAGTAATGTGCAACGGCCACTGAAACCAATGGCAATGAATTTATGAGACGGATTGCTATAAATAGCTATTATGGCTGTAGCCAAATGGCGCAATACGTTGCAAACATTGAATTGCACACTGTATTTGGCTTTGAATCCCTAATTTGTATTTTTGAATAACAAGTTGAGTCCACAAACATGACGACGGTGACCGTAAATATACCCGATAAAGAAAAGAGCAACCTGTCTTCTTTTGTAAAAGAGCGGGGCGGTGAAATTGTCGACATAAAAGAAACTGACGATCAAATTGACAACTCCGAAACAGAAGAAGATAACGACGTAACCCACGGCGAGTTTTTCGGGGAAAATATCCGGCGGGCAATAAACACACTTAAGAGTTGCTGACCCTTGCGTGAATATTTACGTGATTGCCTGTTGGCGATGCTAATTGTTCTTACTAAAAAACCGAAACCTCACCCAGCTCCTAATCCCCATAAAAACAGGAATAGCCAGTAATACTGCTATCGCCGACAACAACCAGGCGACGCTAAAATCAGGCGTAATAACAGGAAGTAAAAGGATCAGCACAGTCGCTCCTACGAGCAGCCGGGATACCGGCGTTATATAAGCCCGGTCTTCTTCCGATTCCTCCATGACGAATGTCAGTCCGGTTATGGTTAACAGGATTACCGTGATCGACCCGCAAAACATCCATTGCAAGGAAAGGGGCGGTACCGTCCCTACATCGGCCATCAGCACCCGCATACACGCCCCGGCAGTGGCAAGCGCAGCCAAAAGTAAAAAATGAAGAAAAATAAAGTACTGAAAATAGGAATATCCTTTTTTGGTTTCCTGCTCGCTGGTCATATCAAAATACAGGTTCCATATCAAAAATGCGATGAGGATGCCCAGTATAAACACCACCCAAACCGCTGGCTGCTTGTCCTTGACGTCGCCGACACCGCCAACGGTGCTTACAATACTTTCGGTAAGCACAATGATGGTAAAAAGGCCAAAACGCTCTACAATAGTGGCCGATGCGGTAAACGCGGGCTGTTTTCTTTCCTTTAAAACCCGTATTACCGTGCGGGCAGCAGTGAGGGGTGCAGTCAAATTAAATGCCAACGCGATAACCCAAAGAACAATGGCGGTTTGGCAGTTGGTAAATATTGATGCAATGAGTAATGCAAAGGCGATACTATAATTAATAGTATAAAATTTATTAAAAACGCGGTGCGAAGGATCGTACAAACCGACGCTCCACCACATATAAGTAATGAGGAATTGCAATACGGCCAAGGTGATAGCAAAGCCTTGCTGGTTGCCGTTGAAAACATCGGGCATGGTAATTGCCACAGCCGCTACGCCCAGCATCTGCCAAAACGTAAGCAGCCGCGTGCGGATGCCGTCGCCGCCATGCAGGTCGTAATACTGGCTGCCATTAACCCATGACCAGAAGATCATGCAAAATAATAAAAACGAATACCCAACGGTAGACCAGGTTGGGCTAACAGCCATCCGGTGGGTAAGTTGGCCAATAGCGGCAACGTACACCAAATCATAAAATAACTCCAGCCAACTGATCTTGCGCTCGTTTTTCCGGTCAGCAAAGTTTTTCGGCGGGCCCCACCATTGGGGAGATGAATGTTTGGACATGCGGATAATCTAAAAACTAAATTTAGATTAAATCCCTTAAATTTTGTAGTATATTTGTACATACATACGTCAATGAACAAGACAGTTGCGTACAAATTAAGGTCTAATAAATAGTGCTATGGCAAAGCCCATAAAAGAAACACCGGTATTAAAAGGCAAACATGCCAAACGTTTTTTAGAGATCATCAAAATATCCTCTGAAAAAAAAGTGTCGGCTAATGATTTAAAACGAATGCGCGCAAGTTTTAACAAACTTAGCAACATCTCTACGTTTTAATGGCTATTGAAGATTTTAAATTAATCCGATTAACTTCGGGCCATGACATCCTTCCATTCGACTGTGACGACAAGGATTTAAACGAATTTCTCTTTGAGGACGCAAAACCGTATCAATCTCAACTATTAGCGGTTACTTATCTTTTAGAAAGCAAGAATTCAACGATTGCCTTTTTCAGCATTTTTAATGATAAAATAACCCTTGAAGATTTTGATTCGAAGTCCCAATGGAAAAGACTTTCAGTTCCGTATGGCAAAAGAAAGCGGAGTTACCCAGCGGTGAAATTGGGAAGATTGGGTATTAATGTCGAAAATCAAAAACAGGGAATAGGCAAGGACATTCTAAATTATCTCAAAATATCTTTCATAGACAACAATAAAACAGGCTGTAGATTTATTACGGTTGATGCTTATAGCAAATCCTTTGGTTTTTATGAGAAAAACGGATTTGACTACATAACGCTAAAAGATAAAGGTGAAGACACAAGACTAATGTTTTTCGACCTGTCCATTCTTATTGAATAAAAGTCAACCTAAGACTTACGAAGTTCCAAAAAGCCCTCAACAAGGCCATAAAAAAATAAAACACTTCGAGTTAAACCTCGCAAGTCTTTGGGCAATCTATTCCTTCAACCCCCTCAAATACGCCACCGTAACCGGCATTTGTGCCGCATGATTAGGGCTTTCATCCTCGATAAAATAATGCCGAATGCCTATCTTTTTAGCGGCGGC
>Ga0210389_10000160_pt1 | contig 68261 bp, 63 predicted proteins | sample IncBWH28OmetaG_FD_160127 | JGI IMG/M metagenome (GOLD analysis project Ga0210389, IMG submission 160127) | Forest soil microbial communities from Barre Woods Harvard Forest LTER site, Petersham, Massachusetts, United States - Inc-BW-H-28-O ...
AAGGCCGCGGGCCGGACCAGCTGCATATCAAGAGCCTGATCGAACGGCTGAAGGGCGGGGGCGTGGAAGAGATTATTGTGGCCACGAATCCCACGGCGGAGGGCGAGGCCACGGCGATTTATGTGTCGAAGCTGCTGAAGCCGCTGGGGGTGCGGGTAACGCGGATCGGCGTCGGGATACCCGTTGGGGCGGATCTGGAGTACGCGGATGAGGTGACGATGTTGAAAGCGATGGAGGGGCGGAGGGAGTTGTAGGAAGCACCCTGCAGGGGCACGATAAATCGTACCCCCGGCGAGTCCGCGAGCCGGCCGGGAGCGCCATTATCCCAATAGGAATTTCCGCTTTGTTCTTCCCTCCTTTTCCTCTGCGTCCTCTGTGCCCTCCGCGAACTCTGCGTTAATTCTTGCTCGTCTTCGCTCTTTGCTTCGGTACTCCTTTTTATGTCACGCAATCACTCGGGATGATCGCGTTCCCGGGAATGGCGGCTCGCGGACTCGCCGCGGGCACGATAAATCGTGCCCTACAAAGCGCCGGGGTGGGGGTAGTGTGCATAAGCGCCCACCTCGGGAGGCGGCCACTACATAAACTAATGGGCCTGGAAGCCTAGTACGTACAGAATGATTGTCCTCTAGGCAGGGGGAACGAATCAGGATAAAGTGCAGGCCTGCGGTGGGAAGTCCCCGCCAATCGCGCTGGTTCCGTGTGGAACCGGGGTAGGAGGTGCTCAGATGGCTGGTCTAGAGCACTACATGGCACAGTATGACCACGAACACCATTCAACGTGGAACAAGATTTTGCACGGGATCGGAATTCCGCTGATTTTTGCGGGGCTGATTCTACTGGTGCTGCTGCGGTGGCGCTGGGGCGTTGGGTGCTTCGTGGGCGGATGGGTGCTGCTATTCCTGGGCCACCGGATTGAGGGCAACAAGCCCGCATTTTTCCAGGGACCGGTGTACCTGCTGGTTGGGCCAATCTGGGTCGCGAAGGAAATCTGGGATACCGTGACCGGTTCGCACAGCCGGCAGAATGGCCGAGCCGAAGAAGCCATAGCCTGAAGTAAAGAGACGAGCCAAGAGAGCGTTACGGCGAACATGCACGAAGAACCTGGCGGCCCCGAACTGACGGACGACACGAGTGAAATGCCGATAGAGGGCGCAGCAAACACAACCGAAGAATTAAGGAAGCGGCGGAGCACGCGTATCGTGCAGGCCGTGCCGCTGCAAGTGTCGGGTGTGGACGCACTGGGCCGGCCGTTTGCGGAGCGGACCTCGACGCTGATCATCAATTGCCACGGGTGCCGCTACCAATCCAAACATTACGTGCTGAAAAACATGTGGGTGAACCTGGAGGTTCCGCACCCGGAGCAGGGGCATCCACCGCGGCGCGTACGCGGGAAAGTGGCTTGGATCCAGAGGCCGCGTACGGTGCGGCAACTCTTCCAGGTGGCGCTGGAGTTGGAAGCGCCGGGAAATGCGTGGGGAATTGCGTTTCCTCCTGACGATTGGTTCGGGTTTCCGGAAGAAAATAAACTTTTGTCGAATCCGGCTTCGGCGATGGATTTACCGCCGAGCATCGGAATGCCCGGGCACGGAGAAGCGCCGCTGCCGATCGTGGAAGCGGAGCCGGGCGTGGCGACGCCGGACAATTTGCGGGTGTTCCCTGCCCCGGCGAGCGCGACGGACGCGTCCCTGCAGCTGGCGCGGCAATTGGCAAGATTGCTTTCCGAAGCAAAGCAACAGATTCAGAACGCGGCGAAAGAGGCCGCCACGCACGCTGTGGAAGCGGAACGCCAACAGAACACGGAAGAGTGGGAGCGGAAGTACGCTGGTTTCCGGGAAGAGGTAGCGAAGGAAACGGCGCACGCGATCGGAACCATTCAGGAAGAGAGCGAAGTGCGGGCGCGAACGGCACAAGCTGCGGCCGCGGAATCGCTGAAGGAAGAGTTGCCGCGATGGCTGGCGCCGCAACTGGAACAGCTTACGCATGAATTGATGGCGCACCTCGCAAGAGAAGGCGCACTGCAGCGGGATCAGCACGAAAAGCAACTGGCGGCGGCCCAGGAAACGTTGCAGACGATGTGCACGCAGGCGGAAGAGGCGGCAGCAAAGCTGCGGACGCGGGCGGAGCAAGTGGAGGCCGATGCGTCGGCGCGGCTGGAAGCGGCAAGACAACAGGCGGAGGAAGAGACTCGGCGCAGAGAAGAATTGGCGGGCGCGCATAAAGATGCGCTGGGCGCGGTGCTGAACGATATCCAGCAGAAGGTGAGCGCTACGTTTGCAGAGGCGCAGAACTCGATGCGCGAGCAGGTGGCGCAGGAATTGGGCTCGGCGCAACAATTGGCCGCGGCGGCCCTGCAGCAGCACACGCAGCAACTGCGCGAAGAATTGAAGCAGGAGAGCGCGGCGCAGAGCACGACGGTGCTGGGAACGCTTGGCGAACAGACGCGGCAACTGGAAGAGACGCTGGCGCGCGCGAACCAGGCTACGGAACGTCTGGAGCAGTACGCGACCCGGATTGAAACCGTGCAGCAGGAAGCGATCAGCGGATTCCAGGCGCAGCTTGGGGATGTCTTGAGCCTGCACCGCAATGAGCTGCACCGGCAGTCGGACGCCATGTTCGAAGAGATTCACGCGCGGATCCGCAGCAGCTTTGAAGCGGCGAACACCGAGGCGCTGGAGAAATTCGAGCAGCATGTGGAATCGATGGTGCAGCCGCACATCACGCGGACGGAAGAAGCAGTGCACCGGCTGGCGGGCGGGCGCTCGCTGCTCGACGCGGCGATGACGATGCAGCAGGACCGGATCCGGAATTCGGCGGACGAAGCGTTTGCGGATTCGCTGGCCCGTTTCCGGGAGAATTTGGGCACAGTGGAACAGGTGCTGAGCGAATCGGCGCAAGGCATTACGGCCAAGCACCTGGAAGAGCTCGAAGGCAAAGCGGTGGACCTGAAACACACCACGATGGAAGAGATGTTCAAGTCCGCGGAATGGTATGAGAAAAAGGCGCAGACGCAGCTGCAGAATTCGACGGAGAGACTGGTGGAGCAGGCCGGAACGCAACTGCGAGAGAAGGCGGGAGAGGTTTCCAGCCTGTTTGCGAGCGAGCTGAATCACTCCAGCCGGAGCTATGTGGAGCAGAGCCACCGGCAGATGGAAGAGTCCGTGCGCGAATCGTTCGAACGGATTCGGATTTTGTCGGCGGAGGCGGCGGACACGACCTCAGCGGCGTTCACGGACGAGATCCAGCGGAACGGGCGGCATGAGCTGGAAGGCTTCATGGAATTGATGCAGAAGACGGTGGAGGAGTCGCGGGAACGGCTGGACGCGGCGCGGGCGGAGATGAGCCACAAGGTGACGCTGGAGCAGGACGAATTTTTGCGGCGGTTCCAGGCGGGAATGAATGACAGCGTGGACGAGAGAGTGAAGAACTCGAAGGAAAAAGTGCAGGCAGAGTTTGACGGGCTGTGGGAATCGTGGCGGAAGATGACCGCGGAGCAGCAGGCGGAGCTCCGCAGCGGTTTGCACAAGATGGGTAATGAGGCGGTAACGGAATTTCTGGGGCGGCTGCAGAATATTTCGAATTCGTGGATGGTGGCGACCGTGACGACGCTGAATCATCAATCGAAGGACGTGATTGCACAAATTGCGGCGACGGCGGAAGAAAGATTGCGCGAGGCGTCGGCGGAAGTGTTCGCGAAGTTTGGGGATACATTGCGGGAGCGGCTGCAGCAGATTGCCGCTGGATTTGAAAAGGGGCAAGGGGCGAAGGCGGGCGGGTAGTTGGGAGCACTTGTGAAGATTGTGCTGAAGAGTAGAGATAACAGATAGCAGATAACAGCGATCAGGAAGCTTTAAAGCATAGACGCATCTTAGTTTTGTAGCGTTGTTTACTCCTCAAAAGCGAGAGCTTCGCTCTCGCACTCCATAGCAGGCGCGGCGGGCCGCGCGGCCACACGAAGTAACAAGAACCTGTATAATTTGGGACTGACCATGGCCAACCGGGCGTATCTGCGCGTGTGGACACGCGACTTTTCCGAACAGACGATGATTGCCGAGTTTGCGCGTTTTTTGACGACGGCACCCGTGTCGGAACGCCCCAACGGGTTTCAGATGCTAACTGTGCAGCCGGTGGACTATACGATACCGGCCGAGGTCGAATGGGATTTGCGCGATGCGAAGTACGGCCCGGCGGAGATTGCGGCGCTGGCGATTCAGGATTTGAATGCGGATACGGCGTTTATCGTCGACGCGAAATGGGAATTGTGGAATTTCGATATTGAGACGCTGAAGTGGGCGAACGAGCCGCAGCCGCTGACGCTGATTTGTCAGGGCACGGCGTTTGAGGATGGAGCGGGAGCGGTTGAGGGGCATTTCATCGCGGACCTTGGCTTTGAGCATTTGTTTACCGGGCACGCGGGCTTGCTGGCGCCTGGGGCGGCTTCGAATCCGTTCGAGAGTTCGGACCATCCGGTGGAGAAGAGGTTTCGAGCCTGGATGGGGAGCGGGGAGAACCTGAAGCAATATCACCAGCGGACCAAAGAAAACATCCAAAAACTAATGGGCTGGGTGGAGGCAGTGCAGGCGGCTCTGCCTGTGGAACGAAGCGTGTTGCAGAGCGAGGGCGAGGAAAATTTCGAAGCGAGGCTGGATGCGATTCTGGGGCAGAGGTAGCGCTTCGGTTCTGGCCGGGTGCGTATTTGCTCTGGCCGGCGGTACACCGGCGCAGAATGCGCCAGCAAAGCGGGCAAACGAAACGACGCTAGCGGGACTGCGGCCCGGAAGAGATAACTTGGCGCGGGCCGCGGAGGTGAACAAGCGATTTGGAAGCGGCAAGCAACTGCAAGGCGAGCAAACGGCCTGGTTCGACGTCTGCAGAGACTTGTCTCTGACAATTGACAGCGACAAGGTGAAAAAGATTGAAGTAATCCGTGTCGGAGAGTGGCCTGGATCCACTGCGGATTGCACAAACTCACTGCCAGGCCCCTGGAAGACTGGACTTGGCTTGCGAGTGGGAGACGCCACAGCAAAGGTAGCTGAGTTGTACGGCAAGCCGGATTCGAGGAGTCCTAGCACGAAGGGCGGGCAGCCGCTAGAATTGTGGTATTACGCGTTCGACTGGGCGGGAGCGGATGTGCCGCAAGTGATGGAAGTGCTCTGCACCCAGGAGACGGAAGGCAAGCCGGGGCGGGTAGTGGAAATTACGCTGGCGGGCCCGAGCCTCTGAGATATTGCGCGCGGGGATTTTTCCCGAAGGCTTTGATTACGCATCGGTTGAAAGCACGTCTACTCTAGAAAGGACCGGAATGCAGCGTCCCCTAATCCTTGTGATCGCGGCAAGCGTAGTGCTGTTTGGATGCGGTTCGGAGGGAGCAAAGCCGGCGGCAGAGGCGGAAAAGAAAACCGCGGAACCGGCTGTGCCTGAAGAGATCTCAGACGCGGCGCACGCGCTGCTCGGAAGCGAAGCGCAAGTGCTGCTGTTTGGTGATTTGGCAAAGACCGGCAGGCAGGAAGTGCTGGCCGCGAACGTGGTGCCCAACACCCCGAAGAGCGTGGTGGCAGGAACCGTGGTGACGCGAGCGGTGATCGCGGAAAAGCAGGAAGACGGCAAGTGGACGGAGCTGATGCGCGCCGACGAACACTTGAAGAACGCGAAAGGCTTTTTGGGGCAGACGCCGCTGGTGGCGGTGAGCGGGTGGAAATTGCAGTATGAGCAGAGCGCGGAAAAAGGGATGACGGTTTATTTCACACCGATCAAATCGGGAACAAACGAACGGACACTGCCGATTGCGGTGGCGTGGAATCCGGCGGCGAAACGGTACCAATCGATGGATCTTTCCTACCAACATTTTCTGGGCGAAGCGGCTTCGCTGGAAAATCCGAGGTCGACACTGCGATGAGCACATCGGCGGCAGTGCTGCGCGCGGGCGGGCCGAGGAAACCCGGGGTGTCCACCTGGGAGAATCTGCGCGGGCTGTGGCCGTATCTGGGTCGCTATACGGGAGCGATTGCGCTGGGCATGGTGGCACTGGCGATCATGGGGCTAATCGGGGTGATTGTGCCGCTGGCGACGGGCATCATCACAGACACCCTTGCGGGGAGTGCTCGCCCGTTTGAGCAAGTGGCGCACGGGGCCACCGACCTGGGAGCACTGAATCGGCTGAGCAGCCTGATACCGCACTATCAACCGAGCAGCCGGGGAACGCTGAGTTTCTATTGCCTGGTTATTGTTGTGTGCATCGGGCTGAAGGGGCTGATGTCCTTCCTGACGCGCTGGGTGCTGATCGGGGTATCACGGGACATTGAATTCGATATTCGCAGCGACCTGCTGGACCGGCTGCTGGTGATGGAGCCGGAGTTTTACGTGCGGAATCGCACCGGCGAGCTGATGTCGCGCGCGACGAACGACTTGAACGCGGTGCGCATGGTGCTGGGGCCCGGGATTATGTACACGGGAACCACGGTCATTACGATGGTTCTATCCATTTTCATTCTGACGATCATCTCCCCGTCGTTGACCCTGTGGGTGCTGCTGCCGGTGCCGGTGGTGGCGTTTGCGGTGCGGCACTTCGGAAAAGTCATCCACGAGCTTTACGAAAAGATTCAGGCTTCGTTGGCGACTTTATCGGCGAAGGTGCAGGAGAATCTGTCCGGAGTCCGCGTGATTCGCGCTTACGCGCAGGAGGATGCGGAGGTTCGGGGGTTCGACGAGCCGAACCGCGAGTACGTAGCGAAGAACATGCAATTGATCAAGACATGGAGCATGTTCATGCCCTCGCTGACCGCCTTGATCGGAACGACGTTCCTGATCGTATTGTGGCAGGGCGGCTATCGCTATCTGCACGGGCAGATGTCGCTGGGCGCGCTGATCACCTTCAACACATATCTTGGGCTACTGGTGTGGCCGATGATTGCGCTGGGGTGGGTGACGAATATTTTTCAACGCGGAGCCGCATCGATGGGGCGGTTGAACTACATTCTGACGGCCAAGCCGCAGATTGATGACCGCGCGGCAAAAATCAGCCCGCAGACGCGTGTTGAAGGAACGATTGAATTCCGGAACTTGAGTTTTACGTATCCGACGGCGGACTTGGCTGCGGGCAAGAACGGGGTGAATGGACACGGGCGCGGATCGAAAGCAGTGTTGACGAATATTGACCTGACGATTCCAGCAGGATCGACGGTGGCCATCATTGGGCCGACGGGAAGCGGGAAAACGACGGTGGCGGCGCTGATTGCGCGACTGTGGGACGCACCTGAGGGAACGATTCTGATCGATGGGCGGCCGATAAGAGAGTGGCCGGTCGAGACTTTGCGGCGGGCAATCGGCTACGTGCCGCAGGATACCTATCTCTTCAGCGATAGCGTGGGCGAAAACATCGCGTTTGGATTGGAGAAATTCGAAGAAAAACAGGTGCGCGGAGCGGCGGCCATCGCCAGCCTGGATGGCGAAGTGCAGGATTTTGTCGGGCAGTACCAGACGATGGTGGGCGAGCGCGGGGTCACGCTCTCTGGCGGGCAGAAACAGCGGACGGCGATTGCGCGGGCGGTCATACGCGACCCGCGGATTTTGATTCTAGACGATTCCCTTTCCGCGGTTGACACGCAGACCGAGGAAAAGATTCTGGGGCAACTGCGCGGCGTAATGCGCGGACGGACAACCGTCCTGATCGCGCATCGGACTTCAACGGTGCGGGATGCCGACCAGATTGTGGTGATAAAAGACGGCGGGATCGTTGAGCGCGGCACTCATGACGAATTGATGACTGGCGGCGGATACTACGCAGATTTGTACCAGAAACAGTTACTGGAAGAAGAGCTCGAACGGGCATGAGCAATATTCACGAAGAAGAGGCGCTAGGCAAGGCGTACGACTCGCGCCTGATGAAGCGCTTGCTGGATTACATGCGGCCATACCGCTGGCGTGTGATCTTCGCTCTGGCACTGGTGGCGATCGTGACGCCGTTGGAACTGGCGCCGCCGCTGCTCTTCAAGAAAACGATTGACGATTACCTGGTGCCAGGGTTTGACGGGAAGTTGCCGATGGCCACGGCATGGAATGGCGTGCTGTTGATCAGCCTGGCGTATCTCGGCGTGCTGATCTTCGACTTCCTGGCACAGTACATCCAGATCCGCATCATGCAGCGCGTGGGACAGCAGACGATGTACGACATGCGGACGGAGATATTTGGGCGCCTGCAGCGGCTGTCGATGTCGTACTTCGACCGGAACCCGGTGGGCCGGCTGATGACGCGCGTGACCACGGACGTGGATGCGCTGAACGACCTGTTCGCGGCGGGCGTCGTGACCATGATCAACGATTTTTTCCTGCTGGTGGTGATGGCCGGGCTGCTTTTCAAAATAGACTGGCGGCTGGCGCTGGCTACGCTTGCCGTGCTTCCGGGAATCCTGGTAGTGACGCTGATTTTCCGGAAATACGTCCGCGACGCGAACCGGAAGATTCGCACGGCAATCGCGCGGATCAACGCGTTTTTGCAGGAATACATTTCGGGGATGGCGGTGGTGCAGCTTTTTAACCGCGAAAAGAAAGCCCGGGAAGAGTTCGCAAAGCGGAATAAGGACAACATGCTGGCGTGGCGGGATGCCATTCTGGCGTACGCGGTGTTCTACCCGGCGGTGGAATTCCTGAGTTTTTCAACAATTGCGCTGATCTATTGGGCGGGCGGCAACCGGATTCTGGGCGGTTCGCTGAAGATCGGCGTGCTCATTGCGTTCACCATGTTTGCGCAGAGATTTTTCCGGCCGATTCAGGATTTGAGCGAGAAATTTAATATTTTGCAGTCGGCGATGGCGGCTTCAGAACGTATATTCAAGCTCCTGGACGAGCCGATCACCATCGAGTCGCGGGCGGACGCGAAGCACATCATTTCAGCGCGCGGAGAGATTGAGTTCCGGAACGTGTGGTTCAGCTACCGAGACGTGGAGCAGCCGGCCGAAGAAGATTGGGTGCTGCGCGATGTTTCGTTCCGCATGCAATCGGGGCAGACGTTTGCAATTGTGGGGCACACGGGCGCGGGTAAGACAACGCTGATTTCCCTGCTACTGCGTTTTTACGATATTCAGCGCGGGCAGATTCTGCTGGACGGCGTGGACATCCGCCTGCTGGATTTGCAGGAGTTGCGGAAGCAGTTCGGGATCGTGCTGCAGGATCCGTTCTTGTTCACGGGAACGATTGAATCGAACGTTCGGCTGGGAACATCCGGGATATCTCGGAAAAATGTGGAGCAGGCACTGGACGAGATCGGGCTTGGCGAATTTATCCGCTCGCTGCCGCAGGGTGTGGAGACGGAAGTGAACGAGCGCGGCTCGACGCTCTCGGTTGGGCAGCGGCAGCTGATCAGTTTTGCGCGGGCGCTGGCGCACAATCCGCGGTTTTTGATTTTGGACGAAGCGACTTCGAGCGTGGACACCAAGACGGAACTGTTGATTCGCGAGGCGCTGGACCGCCTGTTGAGCGGGCGGACGGCGCTGGTGATTGCGCACCGGTTGAGCACGATTCAGCACGCGGACCGAATTCTTGTGTTTCACAAAGGCCGGTTGCGCGAAGAAGGCGCGCACCAGGAATTGCTGGCGCTGCGCGGGATTTATTACCGTTTGTACCAGTTGCAGTACAAAGAGCAGGAGCTGCCGGAAACCAATGGCATTGCAGGGGCAGCCGTATTGCCCGCGCCCACGCCGGCGAGCGATTGAGCAGAAATTATTGGGAATTGCAATTGTCTCTGTACTCTCCGCGATTTTGTAGGGGCCGGGCTCGCCCGGCCCTCTTGCGTTACTCTTGCCGTTGTAGTGGCCGCCTTCTGAGGCGGGCACAGGCAGGAGTACCAGTGCCACAATTATGAGATAGTCAGGCTGATGCCCCCCATACCAATGCTGCTCTCGGCCGGAGAGGCTTCCGGGGATATGTATGCCGCGCGGCTGACTGCTGCACTGAAAGAACGGCTGGACGTGGAGTTGTTCGGCATGGGCGGCCCGCAGATGCGGGCCGCGGGCGTAGAGATTGTCACGGATTATTCAGAAGTGGCGGTGGTGGGGATTACTGAAATTGTGAAACACCTGCCTTCGCTGCTGCGCGCCATGGAGCGGCTGGTCGCGGAGGCGGAAAAACGGCGGCCGGCGCTGGCGATCCTGACGGACTTTCCCGGCTTTCACCTGCGGCTGGCGAGGAAGCTGAAACCCAAGGGCATTCGAAACGTCTACTACATCTGCCCGCAATTCTGGGCTTGGAGGCCGTGGCGCGCCAATCTGGTGCGGCGGCGGTTTGCGAAGGCGCTGTGCATTTTCCCTTTTGAAGAAAAATTCTTTTCGGATGCGGGCGTGCCCACGAAATTCATCGGGCATCCGCTGGTGGGCGCGGTGCAGGCAACGAAGGACAGAAAGCAATTTTGCGAGGAGCAGAACCTGGATGCGAGCCGTTCGATTGTGACGCTCTTGCCCGGGAGCCGGGCGGCAGAACTGGCGCACCATCTGCCGGTGCTGCGGGAGGCGTGCCTGCAGATCAACGGAAAGGTTCCAGCGCAATTTGTGATTGCCGCGGCACGCGCGCAGGACGTGGAAGGGTTGAAAGCAGGCTGGCCGAGCGGGATTGTGGTGCGCGTGGTGGAGGGAGAGACCTACAACGCGCTGGCAGCGGCGAACGCAGCGATCGTGTCGAGCGGGACGGCGACGGTGGAGACAGCGCTGTTGAACGTCCCGATGGTGGTGATTTACCGGGTGTCGCCCCTGACCGCGGCGCTGGCGAAACCCCTGGTGCGGACACCCTATTTTGCGATGGTCAACCTGATTGCCGAGAAAAAGGTGGTGCCAGAGTTGGTGCAGGGTGAGTTTACTCCCGAGCGCGTGGCGCTGGAGACGCTGCGACTGCTGCAGGAGCCAAACGCGCGTGAGGCGCAGCGTCGGGGGCTGGAAGAGGTCCGGAAGCGCCTGGGCCCGCCGGGGGCGGTGGAGCGGGCAGCGGATGAAATTGCAAGCTTGTTACAAGGGAAGGCTGGCAACGCTTTCTAGGGGATTGTTATCCTATATACATCAATCCATCGTCCCAAGGTGCAAGAGCGGAAAGGAACTCGATGACGCGGCGGGAAAATGTCAGGGGTGCGTGCTGGCTGGGTTTGGCATTTCTTGTTGCGATTTTCAGTTCACCGCTGGCGGCGCAGGAATCGCGCGGCCCGAACTTCCTCGCTGAAAATTACGAACTATCCGCTTATCTGGACACGGCAGGTCAAACGATCAATTCAATCGTGAAGGTGGAGTTTCGCGCGCTGGATGTCTCCCAAATCGTGCGCGTGGAGTTGCACGAGAATCTGGAAGTGCGGGAAGTGAAGGGGCCGGACGGTAAGCCGCTTTCATTCCAGCGGGAGCCGGAAAATCCGATGTACCTTTCCGTGACCCTGCCAACGCCGGTGGCGACGGGGAAAACGATTGCGCTGACGTTCGCCTACGGCGGATTGCTGGCGAATGAAGAGAACAGCCCGGTGCCGAACGTGAGGGTGGCGTCGATCGGCAAAGAATGGGCGTACCTGCTGCTGCCAGCGCGATGGTTTCCGCTGACGAATTATCCAGCGAACCGGTACACGGGGACGTTCAAGCTGAACGTGCCGGATACGATGGCGGTGGCGGGAACGGGAAAGGCCGAGGCACCACAGCCTCTGGCGCCGCGATCGCCAGCCGAGGGCAAGCGACTGATGTACACGTTTCACTGCGAGCGGCGCGAGCCAAATGGCTCGTTCGTCGCGGGGCCGCTGCAACTGAGCCCGAAACAAGCGGAAGGAATCAGCGTGGCGGTGTACGCGCCGCGGGCGGATTCGGCGAAGGTGCAGGAGTTCGCGAACATCGTGGCGCACCAGGTGGTTCTTTTTTCGGACATGTTCGGAGCGCTGCCGGATCCGGACATGACGGTGATCGAGCTGCCGGACGGAACGTTGCGCGATTTTTCCGGGCCCGGCGTCGTGATGCTGAGCCACCGGCTGTGGGATCCGAAATATAGCGACCGGACGCTGAGCCGGCTGGTAGCGACGCAGTGGTGGGGCAACCAGGTTTTGCCGGCGAGCATGGGCGACGTGTGGATCAGCGACGGGCTGGCGCGTTATTCGGAAGAGTTATATGCCGAACAGAATTTCGGGAAAGAAGCGGGGCTGCGTGCGCTGGACGAATTTGCGGTAGGCGCGTTGATGTATGACAACTCTGCACCGGTGGCGCAGTCGGCGCGGCTCGCGCCTTATTCGAGCGAGTACCGTTCCGTGGTGATGAATAAAGGCGCGATGCTGTTTCACATGCTGCGCGGGCAGATGGGGGACCTGGCGTTCAAGTCCTTGCTGCACGGATTTTATGCGAAGTATCAGGGCAAGACAGCCAGGATGGTCGACTTCGAAAATATGGCCATTGCCACGGCAAATGCCGGCGTGAAGCCCGGTCAGGAACCGCCGAATCTGCAGGGATATTTCGCGCAGTGGCTGAATTCGACGGGCGTGCCGGAATTTTCGATGGAGGACGTGGTCTACCGCACGCGCAAGGGATTCCGGATTGTGGGCAAGGTCAAACAGCCGCTGGATACGTTCAGCATGCCGGTGCAATTGCGTATAGACACCGAAGGAAATCCGGAGATGAAGGTGATTTATGTTACCGGTCTGGAAACGCAGTTCACCGAGGAAACCTTTGGGCGCCCGAAGGCCGGCGGAATCCGGATCGATCCGAACAATTTGATTCTGAAGAGCACACCGAATCTGCGAGCAAAAGCGGCGATTGCGCGCGGCGAGGAACTGGCCGAGGTCGGAAAATATTACGACGCCGTGCAGCAGTACCAGCGTGCGCTGAGCATTCAGCCGAGCCGTTCACTGGCGAATTTCCGGATGGGCGAAGCGTTTTTCTATCAGAAGAATTACCAGGCGTCGGCGAACGCGTTCCGCGAGGCGTTGGCGACCGTGCCGGAGCCTTCGGAGAAGTGGACGGAAGTCTGGAGCCACCTCTACCTGGGAAAGATCTTCGACATTTTGGGCCAGAGAGAACGCGCGCTGAACGAGTACAACAAAGCCCGGCAGACAAATGACAATACGGGCGGCGCGCAGGACGTGGTGGAGGCGCTAGTCAAGAAACCGTATACGGAGAGCGGGATGCCGACGCCTTCGCCCTCGGACGCGGCCACGCCAGTGGCGGCGCCGGCGAAGGGCAAGCAGGCTGAGGTACCAGCCCCGGCGTCGGGAGAGAAGCCAACGCTGAAGAGGCCGAGCCCGTAGGATTGTGGGTGGTCGTGGGGGTTCGTGCGGCACAACCTGGCGCCAGAGGCGCGACAGAAGTTAGCCCAGCGCGTAAGCGCTGGGTGTCCTAGGCATGACGGTTCCGAGCGCTGGAGGCGCGCCACTCCCTACCTCCAAGACATTCACTCAAAAACTAAATATGCAATCTCTTCCTGGAATGAACATCGCACGCCCATCCTTGCGTGATTCTCTCGATCAAAGCGGGTTGAAAGTGGCGAGTTGGGACTTCGGCGCGTTCTTTTGCTGCAGGAGCACTTGGGAGCGTTCGTCGAGGCCTTCGGGGTAGCTAGGGGTTTTCAGTTTGAGGCGTTGCCTTAGCGATCTTCCTAGTCATTTCCCTTCCCTAAAGCGAAAAGAAACGCGGTTTGCGTTAAGAGGTCCAGAGTTTCGAGGCCTGGCGCACCTCCACTGGCGGAGCACTGTGAAATTGACGTGGGCGATGAGGTCCCGTTCGCGAGCGGGTTCACGCGGAGGCGGCTCCGGTGGAGTTTTCTTTTTGCAGAGTTTGCAGGGCGGATTGGAAAACGTCGTAAGAGCGCGTGTCGAAGAGGACAAAATAGATTGTTTCGATGGAGGTTTCGCGTTTCAGGTGCTGCAGGGCCTCGGTAAGCATGATTTGCGCGCACTCGTCCATGGGAAAGCCGGAGACGCCGGTGCCGATGGCGGGAAAGGCGATGGATTTCAGGTTGCGTTCGGCGGCAAGGCGAAGAGCGTGAGCAGTGGAGGTGCGGAGAGTTTTTGCGGTAGTGCGCATGCCGCCGAGGCTCATGCTGGCGGCGTGGATTACGTGGCGGGCTTTGAGTTTGCCGCCGCCGGTGATGGCGGCATAGCCAACGGGGATGCTGCCGATATCGTCGCACTCGCGCTGGATTGTGTCGCCGCCTTTGCGGGCGATGGCGCCGGCTACGCCCGCGCCGAGGATGAGGTCGTTGTTGGCGGCGTTGACGATGGCGTCGACGTCCATTTCGGTCAGGTCGCCTTGCTGGATGACGATGCGGTCGATGGGGGCAGTCATGTTGGTAGTTTAAGACATTTGGGGCGGGATGAAGGAAAAGAGAAAGCCACCTCCTTGTCTTCTCTTCTCAGCGCCCTCTGCGCGCCGACCTCTGCGTCCTCCGCGTTAAGTCCCGCTCTTTCTCAAAGCCGCCCCTACGGTTTGGAGGATAGTTCGGTGGAGACGGAGTAGTCGTGAACGCCGCGACCGGATTTGCGGCCGAGGCGGCCTTGCTGAACATACTGCCGGAGCAGTGGACTGGGTTTGTATTTTTCCCCGAGTGTGGAGTTGAGATATTCGAGAATTTTCAGGCGGACGTCGAGGCCGACAAGGTCAACCATTTCGAACGGGCCCATCGGGTGATTCAGGCCGAGCTTGACGGCTTTGTCGATATCGGTCGCGGAGGCGATGCCCGCTTCAAGCATGGCAAACGCTTCGTTGCCGATGAGCGCGTTGATCCGCGATGTGATGAAACCGGGGGCTTCGTTGACGATGACGGTCTCCTTGCCCATGCGGTTGGCGACTGCGACGCAGGCGGCGACGGTTTCGTCTGAGGTGTGAGGAGTGCGGATAATTTCGACCAGCTTCATTTTAGGGACTGGGTTGAAGAAGTGCATGCCGATGCAGCGGTCGCGGTGCAGGACGATATCGCTGAAGTCGCTGATGGAAAGCGAGGAAGTGTTGCTGGCAAAGATGGCGTTGGGCTTGGCGAACTTGTCGAAGATGGTGAAAAGCTCGAGCTTCATTTCGAGTTCTTCGGGGACGGCCTCGATAATGAGTTCGGCATCGCGGATGGCTTCGTCGACGACTTGCGAGGTGGTGATGCGGGCAAGGGCGGCGTCGCGGGCGGCGGCATCGAGTTTGCCGCGGGTGACACCTTCCTCAAGCGATTCGCGAATCCAGGCGACGGCTTTCGCAAGCATGGAGTCGGACACGTCTTCGAGGACGGCCGTGTAGCCGCCGAGCGCGGAGGCGTAAGCGATGCCGCGGCCCATCGTGCCGGCGCCGATGATGGTGATGGTTTTGATTGGCATTTGGAGATTGTCTCCCAAAGCGGCCCGCTTCAGAAAGCGGGCCCTACAACAAAATTATGATTTAGGGCGCAGAGCGAGGATACGGTAGGCGGCTTCATCGAAACCGATGATCAATTGGGAACCGCTAACGAGCAAAGGGCGACGGATAAGATTCGGAGTTTTTGACATTAACTTGATGGCCTCCGGGCGAGTTGGCGGCTTTTCTGCCATATTGCGTTCGCGGTAGAGGTCGTTTCGAGTATTGAGGAATAGTTTGTGGTCACGCGTGCCGATGAGTTTTTCGAGTTCGGGTTCAGTGAGCGGCTGTTTGTCGAGATCGCGGGAGTCAAAGTCGAGTTTCAGTTCGAGCAAGAGACCTCTTGCTTTGCGACAAGTGGTTCAAGTGGGTTTTTGGTAGAAGATGAGTTTTGTTGGCATCGGGCCTAGTAGCGAGGAACTCGGGGATCGATTTCCATGGACCAGCGATCGATGCCGCCGGCAAGGGATTTGGCGCTGCCGATGCCCTGCTGGCGGAGCCAATTTACGACATCGAGGCTGCGCATGCCGTGGTGACAGTAGCAGATGACCGGCTCGTCGGTGTCGAGCTTTTGCAGATTTGAGGGAATCGATCCCATAGGGATGAGAACGGCGCCTTCGATACTGCATTGGGCGTTTTCCCAGGGTTCACGGACGTCGACGAGGAGGAGTTTTTCGCCTTTGTCGAGGCGCTGTTTTAGTTCGGCGGCTGTAATTTCGAGGTCGTTCATTGGACTCCGATTTGATCTTGTGGCTTCGTAACCAAAAGTGGTAGCAGAGCTATCGCACTCAAAGGCGCCCGCCTCGGAAGGCGGCCGCTACATAAGAATATTCGCCCGAGAATTATTGTACCTGATTACTGGATGGAGCCCTTGGGGGAGATCCATTGTTTCTCGACGGACTGGATCTCGCTGACCAGTTGCAGGTCTTCGGGTTGCGGGAGCATTTCTTTCAGGTGCTCCGCGTATTTTGCATCCGAAAGCAGCTCGCCGTGAACGCTGTAGGGTTTGCGGGCGTGTTCTCCAATGAAGCGGTTGAACTTGAAATCGGGCACATAGAGCTGCGGTTGTCCGGCCGGGACGTTCTTGTTGATCATCTCGACGAGCTTGATGCATTCCTGGTAATAGAGTTCGCGGCTGTGTTCGTTCATGCGCTCGAGGTTGACGGCGGCTTTGGCGGTGGGCTCGTCGTAGCGCGCTTTCAGGCCCCAGACGTAGAACCAATGGGCGGAACTGGAGCGATCGACACCGAAGAGATCGAGGCTGACAGGAATCCACTTGTTAATGTACTTCTGAATGACCTGCGTGGGAACAACGCCGGCCTTGACGATGCGCTTGATCCCATCCTGCCCCGTGCCGAGGTGAAAGGACTCTTCCTTAAGCATGGGGATCATGGATTGCGCGAGCGGCGCGAAGCCGGAATAGCTGAGCATGGTGAGCTGGTATTTTCCGTCGCGATCGACGAAATCCGTGTACACGAAAAAGTCCAGCCAGTTGTTGACGTCCTGGTTGAACGCGCCGAGGAGGCGCTTCTGATCGAAGGCGCGGCGCTCCAACATTTTTTGCGCTTCGACGCGGCCGCTGTAGCCGAAGTGGGTCATCAGCAGGTGGCACATCTGCCAGCCGTGGCGCATTTCTTCGGTGACCACGCGGCAGAGCGACTGGCGGTCGTGCTCGCTGGGCGAGGTTTCGAAGAGGCGGCGCTGCTGCTCGACGGAGGCGAATTCGGTGTCTCCCTGGTAGACGATCAGGTTGAGCAGCGCGTCGCGCATGCGTTGGTCGGGGATGCTGACGACCTTCTCCCACTTGGGGCGCCCTTTGTAGGCACCGAATTCGATTTCGTTGGAGCGGGTCGGGCCGAACTTGGCTTCAAATTTGTAATCGGTGATTTCCGGGTAGTCCACTCCGATGTCTTTTTGCCAGACACGGAAGAGGTCGACCCAGTCATCGAAAGTGGAAAGGCGCGTTGCCGGCATGAGCGAAATCTCCTTTGATCAGAATGCTGGGCACAGCAAAAAACTAACTGCCTTGAAACTTGGGTGCGCGCTTTTCCGTGAAAGCGCGAATGCCTTCCAGGCAATCGTGTGAATGGAAACATTTCAGCTGGGCTTGCACCTCGCGCTCCAGCGCCTCCATCAAGGCATCTTTTTCGCGCGCGAAGATATTCTGTTTGACGGCACGGATGGCGAGCTGCGGTCCCTCGGCAATTTTCTTGGCAAACGCGGCTACCCCGGCTTCGAACTGGTCGGCGGGAAAAAGATGATTGAGGATGCCGAGTCGATGCGCGGTTTGTGCGTCGATCATTTCGCCGAGGTAAAACATTTCGGCGGCAACGGACGGGCCGACAAGCTGCGGCAGAAAATAAGTGCCGCCATAATCGGGGAACAGTCCGACCTTGGCAAAATTCTGGCCGAAGGCGGCGCCGTCCACCGCGAGGCGGATGTCGCAGGCGAGAGCAAGGTTCATGCCGGCGCCAGCCGCGGGGCCGTTGACGGCGGCGATGACCGGCTGAGGCATGGTGCGGAGATTCAGGACCGCTTGCATGCCGGAGCGAAGGATAGGGGCGAGTTCGGTGGAATCGCCGCGCTCGCGGCCTTTGCCAATGGCGCCAAGATCACCGCCAGCACAGAACGCGCGGCCGGCGCCGGTGAGCACGACCACGTGAATAGAGGAATCGCTGGCGACCCGGATCAGGGCTTCGTTGAGAGCGGTGGTGAGCTCATTGTTCAGGGCATTGAGCCGGTCGGGGCGGTTCATCACCAGCGTGATGACGGCACCGTGGCGAGTCTCCTGAAGTACGGGAGAGTTGGAAGCGGTTTGTGGAGCTTGACTCATGGTGCCTCCGTTTCGCGCGGACCCGCTTAGCGGGCCGGCGTATCGCGTGTTGTCTCGGTGCGCTTCACGAGATCCGCCAACTTGCGAAAATGTTTCAGGCGGTCGCTTTTGCCGCGCGACGTCGCGCCGATCGTCGTGGGTAAAACATAGACATGCGCACCGTAAAGTAATTCTTTTTGAATGCCGTAGTTGCACTTGCGCTGGGCGAACTGCTCAAAGGGCAGTTTGCCGTTGAATGCGATGACGCGGGGTAGATACTCCTCAAGCTTGCGGGAGAGAACGAAGCGGCCCTCGGCGTAATCCTCGCGCTTCAATTCTTCAATCGTTTTGGTTGGACGTTTGACGAGATCTGTCAGGCCGATACCAAATTCGATGATGCGGCGGTCGTCCGGGTAATCGAACGGTTCCGGAACGACGCCACTGTCATAGAGCAGCGGCCAAAAAGGATTGCCGCGGCCCGCGTAATAATGGCCTGCGCGAACCGAAGACTCTGTTGGATTACAACCCACAATCACGAGCTTCATTCCTTTGCGTAGGTAGTCTGGGAGAGTTTTCATTCGAGTGGCACTTTCCTGGATGCCCTATGAGTCTACGTCGAGTTTACTTCCCTTTGAAATTGGCGGCACGCTTTTCGACGTAAGCGGCAAGACCCTCCTTGGCGTCTTCGCTGGTGAAGAGGAGTTGCTGGAGTTCGCGTTCGAGGCCCAGGGCTTCGGCGAAGGGGATTTCCATGCCGGTGACGACGGAGCGCTTGATGCGGCCGACGGCGCGGGAGGCTTTGTTGGGAGGGCAGAACTGGCGCGCGTAAGCCAGGACGTCGTCCCAGAAAGAATCCTTTTCGTAGAGGTAATTGATGAGGCCCATTTCGAGGGCTTCTTCGAAACTGAAGGTGCGGCCGGTGGCCATCAGTTCGAGGGAGCGCGAGCGGCCGATGGCGCGGGCGAAACGCTGCGTGCCGCCGGTGCCGGGCAGGACGCCGAGGTTCACTTCGGGCAGGCCAATCTTGCCGCCTTCCTTTTTGGCGATGCGAATGTCGCAGGCGAGGGCGATTTCCAGGCCGCCGCCGACGGTGTGGCCGTTAAGCGCGGCGATGACCAGCTTCGGAGTTTGCTCAAGGCGGCTGAGCGTTTCGTTGGCGTGGAGGCAGAAATAATATTTGAACTGGGGATCGGCCTTCGTGAGCATCGGGATGCTGGCCCCAGCGGAAAAGAATTTTTCACCCGCGCCCCGGATGACAATAACGTGAGCGGATTCATCCATGCGAGCCTTCAGGATGGCCGCATCGAGCTGCAGCATCATGTCGTAGGTGTAAGTATTGGCGGGGGCGTCGTCGAGTTCGAAAATAGCGATGCCGTCCTCGACGCGGTATTTTACGAGTTCCTTCGTTGCGACGCTTGTTGTGGTAGCCATGATTAATTTTTCGTCCCTTCGTCTGGATTCAGAACAATTTTGAAGATTCTTTAGCGCGGATCTCCTGCTGTAATCCCATCGGCAAACACCGGCTTCGGCTCCGTCCCCGCTGGCAAAACCCCATGAAGAAAAATTCCGACAATGGCGGCAGTAAGTTCCTCGGCGTCCGGGTCCACCCCAGGCTTATGCCACTTGTACGTCCAGTTCATCATGCCAAACAGGCTGAGGACCGCGATACGCGGCTGAATGCCGGTGCCGAGCCCTTCCGTGGCGAGCGAATCGAATATCTCGCGTGCCAGGGCGTAGTACCGGCGCTTGATGGCCTGGACCTTTTCGCTGTAGGGCTCGCCGAGGGCTTCTTCCTCATGGGAGAGGACCTTCATTTCGTTGGGGTGGGAGAGAAAGTATTCGATGTGGTTGAGGACGAGGAGGCGGAGGCGTTCCGCCGGTTCGTGGGCGCCATGCAAGCGGGAGCGCAGGGTTTCGAGTACGAATGTAAAGGTTGTACTTTGAATAAGATAGAGAAGATGCTGCTTGTTTTCAAAGTAATAGTAGAGCCCGGCAAGGGAAACGCCGGTGGCGCGGCTGATATCGCGCATGGAGGCTCCTGCGAAGCCCTGCTGGGCAAAGACGTGGGACGCCGTGCGGAGAATGTGCTGGAGCTTGGCTTCGGTGTCGCGGGGAATGGGGGTGGAGGGAGCCATAAGGGTCTCGAACGTTCGTTCGACAACTGTAGTTTGAGTCGAGGAAGGTGTCAAGGGGTATTCGACATCGAAGTAGGGTTAACGCTTCGCCGCGTTTTTCAACGTGGCCTTAAGGTCGAGGTTGGCGACGAGGCGATGGAGGTAATTGGGATGAAGGCCAAGAAGTTTGGCAGCTTGGGTAAAGTTGCCCTGGGCCTGCTCGAGGGCGGTGAGGATGAGGTGCTTCTTCGCGTCGCGAACGGCGTCGTGGAAATTGGAGCCGCATTCGGAGATGGGTAAAGCGCGATCCGCGAGAGCATCGGGGAGGTCTTCTGGAAGAATGAGGTCAGAATCGCCGATGACGATGGCGCGCTCGATGGCGTTCTCTAACTCGCGGATATTGCCGGGCCAATCGTATTGGGCGAGGCAGGCCCGGGCGGCAGGAGAAAGCCCGCGGACTTTGCGATTGGAGCGGGCCGAGTAGCGCGCGACAAAATGATCGGCGAGGAGCGCGATGTCCTCGGGATGCTCGCGGAGTGCGGGCATGGTGATGGAAACGACGTTGAGGCGGTAGAAAAGGTCGAGGCGGAATTTTTCGTCGGTGACGGCTTTCTGGAGGTCCTTGTTGGTGGCGGCGATGAAGCGGACGTTCAGTTTGATCGAAGAGGTGCCGCCGAGCCGGACGAATTCGCGCTCCTGAAGAACGCGGAGGAGCTTCGCCTGAAGCGTGGGCGGAAGTTCCGCAACTTCATCGAGGAATACGGTGCCGCCCTCGGCCACTTCGAGGAGGCCCTTCTTTTGCGAGACGGCGCTGGTGAAGGCGCCGCGTTCGTGGCCGAATAGTTCGCTTTCGAGGAGCGTCTCGGTGAGGGCCGCGCAATTGAGCGCAACAAAGGGACGCAGTTTGCGCGGGCTGTTGAGGTGAATAGCGCGGGAGGCCAGTTCTTTGCCCGTGCCGCTTTCGCCCAGAATCAGAACGGTGGAATCGGAGGGCGCGACGCGCTCGATGAATTGGTAGACCTGGCGCATGCGGGTGCCGCGGCCGATCATGTCGTGCTGAAGTTGGAATTCCGCGCGAAGGCGTTGGTTTTCGCTCCCGAGGGTTTCGAACTGGCGGGCGTTTTCGATGGCGATCGAGGCCAGTCCGGCGATGCCGGAAAGCAGGTGGAGATCGTCGTTGGAAAAGCGCGTGGAAGGATTGCGAGTGTCGAGATAGATCAAGCCAAGCGATTGTGCGGGCGTAGTAAGCGGAACACAGAGCAGAGAGAGGCCGGAAACAAGCGGCGCATCCGTTGAAGTGGGCGCGGATGGCGGCAGCTCGTAGTCGAGAACGGCAACCCGATCTTCGACCACACGTTTCGCAAGGATGCGACTGAGATGCACGGGATGGTCGGGGCCTGCGGCGCGGTCCCAGGCGACAGGAGCGGAGAATTCGCCGGTGCTCGAGTCGAGGAGGAGTATGGCACCGCGTTCGGCAGGGATCACATCGAAGAGCATGGCAAGGAGCTGCCACTGGAGCGCGTCGATGTCCCGCATGGAGCCGATCGCGGCGCTGATTTTGAGCAAAGTAGCGAGCGTGCGGGCCAGGCGGACCGCCGGAGGAAGCGCAGCGAGGGATTCGGGTTGCAGATAGAGCAGGTCGTCCGGCTTGAGTTGTTGCGCCGACAGGCTGAGGGCGACATGGTCATCAAGCTCTACCGAACTGCTTTCAGCGGCCGCCGCTTCGGGAAGAAAGAGGAAGGCAGACTCACCGATGGAGATCTGGTCACCAAAGGAGAGAACGCGCTGGGAGATGGGGATACCGTTGACGTAGGTGCCAGATGGGGAGTCCAGATCGCGCAGCGTGAAGCCGCCGGAAGATTCGGTAATGGTGCAATGTTGGGGAGCGACGGCGGGATCTTCAAGACGGACGGCGTTGGACAAATCGCTGCCGATGGAGAGAGTACCGGAGACGGGAAAACTGATGTTTTTCCAGGGGCCGCTGATGACGGTGATTCTTGGGGTCAAGTATCGTACTCGCGTGACTGGTCTGAAGCGTTACGGCTGAGGGTAGGGATTCTATCTCGGTGACCTTGAATAATCTACACCTACAAAAGCTAACCGAACGGTGAGGGTGGCTATCCGAACGGATAGAGAGCCGCACATGTTTTGCTGAAAGAACTCCTCGCTTCTTTACATGCAAGTTAACCCTTTATTTTAGAATCGCTTAGGCGAACACGACGAGCCCTCTCTAAGGGGCCGCACGCTTGAATGACAAACATACCGTATGGGGCACGCCGACTGGAATCACTCTTTGGATAGAAACAAGCCTGGATGGAATTCGCTTCATGGCGCGCATAACGCCGGATCAGAATCTATTTCCGTCTGTTATGTCTTTGAAACTTCGCTAGATACAAAAAAGTAAGAGTGCCACGAGCCGATTTGGCGCGCAATGGCATCCGCCTTGCATTCTTCAAAGAGCGTCGGGCAGTTAAGAAAAAAAACTGAGGTGGACCATGAAAATCACGAAAAACATTAAGTGGCAACTGATTCTGGCGGCGTTGGGAGTTTCCCTGTTCATGACGACCGCGATTCGCGCGCAGGAAATCGACAATACGCAATTCGCAGCTCCGGCAGCATCTGTTGGAGCGAATTTCAACACGCCATCCGCTGCAGCAGCGAACACAGTGGTAAACAACGCGCCGGTTGAATACTCGGCAGTTTCCGAAGCCTCCATTCTCCCGGCAAATCAGACGGACGAAGCAAGCCTGGGCAGCGGTTCGAGGACGCTCGGCTCCCTGATCGCCATCGGCGTGGTGCTGATTGCCTGCGGCATGCTCTGGAAGAGCTCCGGCAATCGGCGCAATGACACCCTGAAGATTCACAATTCACTTTCCATGCGGAAGAACTCACTCCCCAACCGCAAAGCCCAAGCCCTGCACTCGTAAGTGCGCAGTGAGCCTCATTCCGGGGGCCCGACGAATGCCCCGCTCCCGGAATGAGGCGTCAGGTTTCCCCCCTCCTGGATTCCCTCCTGCTTCGAATTCTTCTCGCGATTATTTTCCCGAAGAAAAAAACGGCAGTTCCCTGCCGAGATTTTTTTGTTTGGCGAGGGCGTAGACCTTTTCGGCGACGGCGAGATCCCAGGAAGCGATGCCGTTGGACTTGAAGAGCGTGATTTGCTTGTCGCTTGTGCGGCCGGAGACCTTACCGGCGATGAGTTGGTCGAGTTCATGTACGACGTCCCATTTTTGCGGTTGCTGCTGGAATGGAATGATCAGGTCGCCGGCTTCCTGCCTGGACTGCTCGACGGAATCCACAAAAATTACGGTGGCACGAGAGATGGCCGTGTCGTCGAGTTCGCGTTTGTGGGCGTGATTCGCCCCGATAGCGTTGACGTGTGCGCCTTCGGCGATGTCCTGGCCGTTAAGGACAGGCTTTGCGGAAGTGGTGGCAGTGTTGACGATGTCGGCGCCGCGGACGGCTTCCGCGGCAGACGCGGTTGGCTGGACCGCGATGCCGAGACGGGCGGACATTTCGGCGCAGAAGTTCGCGCGGCGCTCAGGATCGCGGCCGTAGACGCGGACCGAATCCAGCTTTCGCGCAGCCGCAACAGCTTCAAGCTGGGTTTTTGCCTGGCCTCCAGTGCCGAGGATGGCGGCGGTGCGCGCATTTTGGCGCGCAAGATATTTGGTCGCAACCCCGGAAGCGGCGCCGGTGCGTTGCTGGCCCATAAAATCAGCCTCGATCAGGGCCAGAAGCGCTCCGGTGGAAATCTCGTAAAGTGGAACGAGAAAGCGGAGCACGCCTTTCACGTAGGTGTACTGCTTCATGGCGATGAATCCGGATTCCGTGTCCATCGCGGCCATGTAATGGAAAAAGCCGCCCCCGGCCGGGAGTTCAAAGCGGCGGCGCGGATGCAGCACCACGCGGCCGTCAGCCTGCTTGCGGGAGATTTCTTCGACCGCGTCCATCGCCATCTGCATCGTCAGGAGTTGGCGGACTTCGGCTTCGTTGATGTGCAGTGTCACGGTTTGGCTCCGGACGATGCGATTGGAGGTGGAGCGGGATGAAATTCGACGAGGGCGAGGCTGGTGTCGGCGATGCTGCCGTGGTGGTGGTATTGATAGCTGATAATCCCGATGCCCGGGGACAACTCCATTTGTGTGTCTTCCGGGTTCGTTACATATTGCAGCAGAAAAACTTCCAATGGCATGGGAGGAACACCTTTGATTGCCTTTAGAATCTCCCGTCGCTGGGTGGCAACAACCCAACAATAACGGTCATCGGGACGGTGAACGCTTTCTGCATCGCCGAATTTCATGCCCTTTTTCAGTGGCCACCGGAACAAGAGGTTGTCTTCGGAGAGAATTTTGTCGAGAAACGGAGCTTCCTTTTCCAGCTTGGATGCTAGCTTGGAATAATCGAAATCCGGAGGGATTTCGTCCAAAAAAATCTCGTGCCGCGAGGTCTCTATCAGCAGCAGTGGTTTGGGATCCACGTGACCGTTCGACCAGTCCAGATCGCCGGGAAAACCGGAAATCACGGCAAGGGTGAACTCCGGTTTCTGCATGACTTTTTCTACCTGCATCTTGATGGAAGCGTTTGTGGTAGCGCGTTTACCTGTATCAAAGTCAAACCACTCTACAGTGCCGCGATAGAGCCACCAGGTGCCGGGCGTGAGGGGGAAGAAGAGGTCGGACTGTGGTGCTACATCGGAGTCGGTCGAAACTTTTGAGGTTGAGGTTCTTCGGGCATCCTCGTCGGATGCCCTCAGAATGACAGGCTTTTGAGCGACGACAACTGGGGCGTCCGGGTGGACGAGAAGAGCAAGGATCAGGCCGACGCCGGCGAATGCGGAGGGTGTGGAAACATTTTTCAGAGAGCGCATGATTATTTCTTGGACGGAGGTGGTTGCGGCTTCGCCTTTTCAGATTTGGAGGGGATACCGGGAGTTTCGTCTTTGACTCGGCGGACTACCGTCTGGATCAGGCGATAGTGGCGTTCTTCTTTTTCGCGGACGACGTGGAAGCGGAATTCGGGTTGGCCTTTCGGATCCTTCGCTACGCGGATGGGAAAAGTGCCGCAGAGATTATTGTCGATGAAGGCGGTTTCATAGCGGGTCTTGCGGGAGTTCCAGGTATAGACACGTAGCGTGGTGAAGTCGCACGGCTGGCCTTCGGGGCCGCGCGCGCCGGCGGCGAGAAATTGCGGATGCTCGCCTTCGCCATCGCTGACGCGATTCAGTTCGAACCAGGCAAGCGGGCGAATATTGGCGGACTCTGCGCCTTCGCGCACTGCTTCGGGCAAGTCCAGGGAGACAAATCGAGCGACGACCCATCCCGCGATGGGAATGGTCTGATCGCCGGGCTGCGTGGTATTGGTGATCGCGGAATTGCGCACGACGCCTTCGCCCGGTGGCCGCGTGGCAATGCCGCGGATCAGGAACCAGTCTTCCTTTTTGGTTTCCGCGGGCTCGCCGGATTCTTTTTCGTCGGCAACCTGCACCCAGTCGGCGGTGGCACGGCCGACAATTTCGACCGGTGCGTTGCGGGAGAACTGGTAAAGACGCGGCTCGTTGCGGCCAGGCTCGACGCGCAGATTGGTGGGAACTTTGGTGCGGCCGCGGGCTTGGACGGGAATCGCGGAGGCTTGCTTTAAGAGCTTGGCGCTACGCTGCCACAGGTCGGGCTCCATCAGGTAGTGCCCGTCCACCCAGCCAACCAGCCCATTGGCCGTGCGGACCTTCACATTTTCGTTGTGGCGCGCGAGGACGTCGACGTGATCGCCGTAGAGCAAAACGCCAACCTGCTCGCGGACCTGCGCGATGCTGCTCCAAAGCGTGACACTGCGCTCGCTGATGTACGCGTCGCTCAGCGATTCGTGCTTGGGACGAAAAATCCAGGCAAGCAGCGCTACTAGACAGAGGAGCGGCACGGCAACCAGTAACTTGCGTTTCATGATTCCTCAAGTGTGATCCTGAAGATTGTACCTGAAACGGAGCCGTGGCCGAGGTGACACATGACGCGGAAGAATCGGTAGAAACAACGGCGTGGGGCGAGTAGCTTGGGGTTGGGGGAAGAAATGAAATTCCTGAATTCGCTTCAGCCGTTGGGGCTGGCCATTTTGCGCGCCGCACTGGCTCTGATTTTTATTTACCACGGGTATCCAAAGCTGGTGCGGGCGGACGCGATGATGCGGCAGTTTTTTATTCAGCATGGATTTCCCGGGTATTTCGTGGGGCTGGCGGGGATTCTGGAGTGCGTTGGGGGCTCGTTGCTGTTGATTGGTTTGTTCACCAGGCCTGCGGCGCTATTGCTGGCCGCAGAGATGCTGATAGCGATCTGGAAGGTGAAGCTGGTGCATGGAGTGTTCGCGGTGAACGAGTATCAGTTTGAATTGGCGCTCGCAGCGGCTTGCGTGGCGCTGACAACGGTGGGGGCGGGGAGGTTGTCGGTGGATCATGTGATGTTAGGGGATGGCGGAACAAAACGAAGGCCCGCTAAAAGCCGTGGCGATTAAACACGCGAGACAATTGTAGAGGCCGGTTTCCGAAGCCGGCTCCTTTCGCGGCGCTTGTAGTGGCCGAACTTCAGATCGGCCGCCTGCGTATTCACACTTGGGCCGGGGTGCCAGGGACTGCCAGGAGCGGGGTCGCCGGAGCCAGTGGCAACGCGATCCAGAGAATGAGGTAGAGCAGGCCGCCGGTGCCGGCGCAGAGCACGGCGAGCAACCAGATGATGCGGACGAGCGTGGAATCGAGATCGAAATAGTCCGCCACGCCGGCGCAGACACCGCCCAGCTTTTTGTCACGGCTGGAGCGCATCAGGCGCTTGACCGGTGCAACATAACCGCCGGCTGGCGGCGCGGCCTGACCAGCCAACTGGGCGCCGCAGTTGTAACAGAACTTCGATCCTTCAGCGACTTCTTTCTGGCATTTCGGGCAAAGCATGGTTCACCCCCACAGAGCGATGTCCAACCGCATTCTAATCAAAGATACGAAAGGAGGGGAGTGAAAGTTTCAAGAGCTTCGACCGAGTCTAGTACTCGAGCAGCGCGGTGACGGCGGCCGTGATGTCGTCGGTTTGGGGGAGGATGGCGTCTTCCAGCTGCGGGTGGTAGCCGCAGAATGTGTCGGTGGCTGCAACGCGCTTTACCGGGGCGTCGAGCTCTTCGAAGAGTTCCTCAGCAATACGGGCGGCGATTTCGGCGCCGTAGCCCCAGCTCAGCATGTCTTCGTAAGCGACGATGACGCGATGCGTTTTGCGAACCGTGGCAGCAATGGCTTCCCAGTCGTAGGGCGAAAGCGAACGGAGGTCGATGATTTCAACCGAAACGCCGTTGCGTTCGAGGGCGGCGGCAGCGACTTCGGCGCGATGAACAACAGCGCCGTAAGTGATGATGCTGACCTGCGAGCCATCTTTGACCACGCGAGCTTTGCCGAAGGGAATGGTGTAATCGGCGCCGGGATATTCAGAGCGATTGTACGGCTGGCGGTAGAGGTGTTTGTGTTCCAGGAACATCACCGGATCGTCGCAGCGAATTGCAGTCCGCAATAAGCCGGCGACGTCGAGCGCGGTGGAGGGCATCACAACGCGCAATCCGGGGCAATGCGTGAAAATAGATTCGCCGCTCTGGCTGTGATAGACGGCGCCGCCCGTGAGATAGCCGCCGATGGCCACGCGCAGCACGGCCGGGCTCTTGAATTTTCCGTCGGAGCGCCAGCGCATGACGCAAAGTTCATCTCGGATCTGCATCATCGCGGGCCAGATGTAGTCGAAAAATTGAATTTCGGCTACCGGCTTCATGCCGCGCGTGGCCATGCCGACGGCGCGGCCGACGATGCTGGCTTCGGCCAAAGGCGTGTTGAAGACGCGGTCAGCTCCAAATTTGCGCTGCAACCCTGCAGTCGCTTTGAACACGCCGCCCTTCCCTTTTACATCCTTCAGGTTGTCTTCGCGGCTGGCGTCGGCAACGTCTTCGCCAAAAACGGTGATGCGCTCGTCGCGAGCCATTTCGTCTTGCAACGTGGCGGCAACCATTTCGACCATGGTTTTGGGGCCGCCGTGAAACTTGGGGTCAGCCGAGAAGTACGGCGATGTGGGATCGATGTCCGGCGAATAAACATTTGAGTAGACGGAAGAGGCCTCAGGGGCCGCAGCCGCCAGAGCCTGGTCGGCGGCTTCGCGGACTTCGCGATCGACTTCGCCCTCGAGCGCCTCTATTTCCTTCTGATCCATCACGCCTTCGCGGATCAGGAACAAGGAGAACTTGGAGAGCGGGTCGCGGCGGGCTTCGCCTTCGCGCTCTTCAGCAGTTTTGTAGAGCTTTTCGTCGTCGGAGAGCGAGTGCGAATAGGGCCGGGTTACGCGCGCGTGGACCAGCGCGGGGCCGCGGCGCTCGCGAACATACTGAATGGCTTCCTTGCAGACGGCGTAGCTTTCGAGTGGATCGGTGCCATCGCATTCGGCCACGTGCAGGCCGGGAAAATTTCGAACCAGCTTCGAGATGCTGCCGCCCGCGGTCTGCACTTCCACGGGGACGGAGATGGCGTAGCCGTTGTCTTCGACGAGATAGAACAGCGGAAGCTTTTTGGCGCACGCGACGTTCAGCGATTCCCAGAATTCGCCTTCGCTCGTGGCACCGTCGCCGGACGAGACGTAGACGATCTCTTCCGGATCATGAGCCAGCGTTTCGCCGAGGGGAGCTTTCTGCGCCTGGGCCAAGGCTTTTGCGTGGCGGCCGTAATACAAAGTGGCTTCGGCCGCCCCGACCGCTTGAACGAACTGCGTGCCGGTGCAGGAAGACTTGCTGACGATATTGAATTTCTGGTGGCCCCAGTGCGAGGGCATCTGGCGCCCGCCGGAGCTGGGGTCGTCCTTGGCGCCTACGGCCTGAAGGAGGGTTTCGAGCGGGGTAACGCCCAGCGTAAGGCAGAGAGCCCGGTCGCGGTAATAGGGGTAAACCCAATCGACGCCGGGACGAAGAAGCATGCCGGCCGCGGTGGTGACCGCTTCATGGCCGGCGCTGGAGATTTGAAAATAGATTTTGTTCTGGCGTTTGAGCTGGATTTCCCGGTCATCAAGGCGGCGGGAAAGATACATCGTGCGGTAGATGCGAATGAGGGTTTCGCGATCGAACCCCTGGTGCCGGGGCGCTTCCAACTTGGCTACTTTGACGCGCGTTTGTACCGCCATTCAGTCTGCCTCGTATTGGAGTGGGAGTTTTCGCCTACGGGATTTAATTATACCGGAGCGCGAGTTGGCGTGCACAGTAGAACCTGCGCGTGGTTGTGAAAAACGAAGGTACTAGGAAAGCGACGACGACCAACCGTAGCGCCGCCACCCCGTTTACCCTGAGATTCGAAGGTGCGGCAAGCGCGCTTGCCTTCCTGCAGGACGCAGGTGCTACCGGCGCGCATCAGGTCTGTTCCAGCCACCCGGATTCAGCTCTTCGAACTGCTTTTCGGCGTCCGCAAAATGGGCGTCGCCGGATTTTAGAACCTTGGGAGACGCCGCAACGAAAGGCTCCTCCGTGGGGATGCGATCGACCCAGCGCTGCTCGGAGAGTTTTTCGTGGTTGGAAAAGCCGAGCCGGAGGAGAAGTTTGACGGTTTCGTTGGATTTGGGCGTTTCGGGTTCGTTTTTGATTTTCGTTTTGCCTTTTGCTTTAGGCTTTTCGGATTTCGCGGCTACAGGTTCCGCGTCCGCCGCGCCGTCAGTTTCACGTTCGAATTTGTATAGAAGTTTCTTGTCCAGCCGAAAGGCTTGCTTCCAGGTTTCCAGTTTGTGGCGGGCGAACTGGGCCTTCTCCTCGTCCCTGCCAAAATCAAATTGCATGTAAATGTGGGGCATAGATTCAGTTTGTGGCGTGCACGCCCGGGTGTCAAGACGCGCTGGAGTCAAGGAACGGCTCAGTTTAAGATTGAGCGACGATGGAAGAGCTACGCGTTCCCCTTCCTCAATTGGGCATTTGCTGGCTGGATGCTCTCCTTTTTTCGAGTTCCTCGCGGACTTTGGGAGTAATCCAGATAAGCTTGGCTCCGAGCCCTTGAATCGTATCCATCGCGTAAATCGCATCCATATTCAGGACGACGCCATCCGCCTCGAAGTAGACGGTCCAGACCATTCGTCGATTTAGCTCCTCCTGAAGATTTGCGCGCAGAGCTTCTTTCGCCACGATACGGCCGTTAATGAAATACCTCTCGCCAGGACCTAAATAGACGCTGAGAGTCTCAGGCCACGGACTTCTCTGCCAGACTACGGAATCTCGGGTTCTGAGTTCGATCTGCAGGCCAGTGTAGTGGCGCGGTTCCTCAAGAACCATGAAAAGGAAGACCAGAATCCATAGTACAGCGCCATAAATGAGGCCGAAATTGGGCAGTAGAGCAGGCAGCGGAAACGGTCTGTGGCGGCGCCAGGGCAACACATTTGCCAGAGCCATGCCCGGAAATATTCTTAAGCTGCGGTTGGATTCCCAGCGCTGAACAAATGCACGGCCTCCCGCACGGCAAATCAGTAATCCACCGGCACCGGCAAGGGAGCCAGAAAACCAGAATAGGACCTCGCCGAGTTGATAAGAACCCCACGGCTGGTTCTCGCCAAGTCGAGGCAAGATGACGGGGACGCTCCAAAACAGGAAACCCCCGAGTAGCAAGGCGACCACGCCTGCCTTTAAAAATGATTTTGGTTGCATGGTCCGCCATTGTATTGGACGCCGGAGTCAATGTACGTGTTCCCGGTGTAGTACGTTCCCAAGACGTTACTCGAAGACCGGCCAGCCCATGATAGCCGCCCGCTAACAGTAGTTTTCTAGTGGGGAAAATAGCTCGGGAGCTGACGCTCTCAATTAGCCCACAAGGCGGCTGGGGCTGGGCGAGGCGAATTGAATTTACGAAGCTGGGAAGGTGGAGTATCGTTAAGACTCGGGAAAATGAAGAAAATGCACCACGATTCCAACGCTCCGGGAAGAAGGCTGGGTGCGTGTGTGTGTCTGGTGGCGTTAATCCTGCTCTGGGCGCCGGCCTGGGCTTCGGCGTTGCAGGCTGCGGGCGTGGGCTGCTGCGACGGGGCGATGTGCCCGCTGCACGGGCATAGGCCGAAGAAAAGTTCGGGTGACGCCAATTCGGTGAAGGACATGCCGATGGCCGGGTGCGAACGTCATGCCAAGAAGGCGGCGATGGATTGCAGCATGGCGTGTTGCCATCCCAAAGACCCAGTCGTGACCGGAGCCGTCGTATTTGTGCTGCCGAGCGCGGTGACGACTTCGGTGCCCCTACTTATCGGAGCCTCGGCCCCACTCCTTTCTGCTTCGGCAAGTTCGTTTGTTTTTGATCCGGCTTCTCCTCCTCCGCGAACGGCTCTTCTCTCTTTATAGAAACTCCCTCGCATTTTTAGCAATCCTGGGCGCGCACTCGCTTCCCGGGCGGCCACGGCCGCTTTGGCTCGTATTCTCATGGAGAAGAGACTGATGTTTCGACAGATTTCAATTTTGATGGCGCTCCTGCTGTTGTGTGCAGGCGCGTTGCTGGCTGGGGCGGTGGCTACTGTTCGCGGGATTGTTCACGACGCGCAGCACCGGCCGATTGCGGATGCGGAAGTAGTGTTGAAGGCGGCGCATTCGGATTTCACGCTGACGGGGCGGACGAGCGCCGAAGGCGAATTTCATTTTGATTCAGTGCCAATCGGCGAATACACAATCACCGTGAGCAAGGCCGAGTTTGGCGCGCAGGAAGAAAAGCTGACCGTGCTCTCCGGCACCGCGCCCATTCTGCACATCGAATTGCAGGTGGCCAAGCAGGCGCAGACGGTGACAGTCACTTCGGAGGCGCCGCCGGCGCAAGAAGAGTCCGTAACGCCGATGACGCTGGTGACGCGCGAGGAGATCGCAGAAACGCCGGGAGCGGGACAATCGAATAGCGTGGCCATGATTACGAACTATGTTCCGGGGGCCTACACCACACACGACCAGTTGCACGTGCGCGGCGGGCACCAGGTGAGCTGGCTGATCGACGGCGTGTCCATTCCGAATACGAATATCGCCAGCAATCTGGGCCCGCAGATCGATCCGAAAGATATCGACACTCTGGAAGTTCAGCGCGGAAGTTATTCCGCCGACTACGGAGACCGCACTTACGGCGTTTTCAACGTGGCGCCCCGAACAGGATTCGAGCGCGACAACCAGGCTGAGCTAATCTTGACGGCGGGGAATTTTTATCAGACCGACGACCAGCTGAATTTCGGCGGCCACACAAACCGGTTCGCCTACTACGCCAGCCTGAACGGGAACCGCACGAATTTGGGCTTGGAGACGCCGACCTCCGCGGTGATTCACGATCAGGCCAACGGCTACGGCGGATTTACGTCGCTGACGTACAACCTGGATGCCCAGAACCAGCTGCGGCTGGTGGCCCAGTTGCGCCAGGATTTTTACCAGGTGCCGATTGAGCCGGGGCAGGTTCAGTTCGATTCCAACAAAGAGCGTGATGGGTTTGTTCTCTTCACCTGGGCGCGGACGTTCAGCCCCGGACTGGTGCTGACGGTCTCTCCGTTTTATCACCACAACAACGTGAATTATGAAAGCAGCCCGTTGGATGAGCCGAGTTCCGCGACGGAAACATTAACCTCCAATTACGAAGGCGGGCAGGCAAATCTGTCGTGGATTGCAAAGCGCAACAATCTGCGGGCAGGTGTTTTCGGATTTTCAGAGCAGTCGAGCCAGCTCTTCGGGTTGATTTGTAACCAAACGACAGAATGCAGCAGCGTTAATCCTCACGTGACAACGAATCCAACGGGCGGACTGGCGGCAGCTTATGTGGAAGACCAGATCAAGTTGACGTCGTGGCTTTCAGTGGATGGAGGCATCCGGCAAACGCATTATTCCGGCGATGTAGTGGAAAATGCCAGCAGCCCGCGGGTCGGCGCTTCGCTGCGAATACCCAAGCTGAACTGGGTGTTCCGCGCGTTTTACGGACATTTTTACCAGGCGCCGCCTCTTTCCACGATCTCCGGGCCGCTGCTCGACGCGGCGAACAATCAGAACCTGGGATTCATCCCACTGCACGGCGAACGTGACGAGGAGCACCAGTATGGCGTCACCATTCCCTTGTGGGGCTGGACGATTGATGGCGATACGTTTTTGACCCGGGCGAAGAACTATTTCGACCACAATAACTTCAACAACTCCAACCTGTTTTTCCCCATCACAATACAAGGCGCGCGCATCAGCGGGTGGGAGTTGACGCTGCGATCACCGCAGATCCGGAAGCGCGGGCAGGTGTATCTGACGTATTCGAATCAGCTCGCGCTGGGCTTTGGCGACATCAATGGAGGGTTGACGGATTTTTCTTTCGGCGACGGATTCGGACTTCTGGACCACGACCAGCGGAATACGCTCCATATCGGAGGCAACGTGAATCTGCCGTGGCGAACCTGCGCTTCCACCGACGTGTATTACGGATCTGGCTTCACGAACGGGGATGCAACACTGCCGGGCGATCACCTGCAACCCCACACTACGTTCGACATGACACTGGGCAAGGAATTTGGAGAGCGAGTCTCAATTTCAGTGACAGGCTTGAATGTGGCGAACCGGCGGGTGCTGCTAGACAACAGCCTGACGTTCGGCGGGACGCATTTCAACAATCCGCGCGAGATTTTTGTGCAGTTGCGCTATCGTTTTCACTACTGAGGAGAAGATGAAACACACTTTAATTGCGTTGGTGCTGATTTTCGCTGTATTTGCGACCGGCTGCCAGTCGAAGCCGGAAAAGCATTACCCGGTTCAAGGAGAAGTGATTTCCGCGGATGCGCCGAAAAAACTGCTGACCGTGAAGCACGGCGATATTCCCGGGCTGATGCCGGCGATGACAATGACGTACCAGGTCGCGGAACCCAAGCAGATGGAAACTTTGCAGCCAGGGGACAAAATCACCGCGGACCTGGTGGTGTCCGAAAACAAAGGAAGGCTGGAAAAGATAGCCGTGGTAAGCAAGGCCGACGGCAAATAACCTTCCGGCTCCACGGAGCACAATGCAAGTCGTACAGGAATCGGAAAATTTATTCCGCCTCACCCGCTTTGGGATGATCAACTGCTTCCTGGTGCGAGAAGCGGACGGCTTCACGCTTATTGATGCCGGGCTACGGGGTTCTGCCGACGCCATACTCGGTGCCGCGTCCCAGTTGGGTGCTCCGATCCAAAGGATTATTCTGACGCACGCGCACATCGACCATATCGGCTCTCTCGACAGCCTGATAATGGCGATTACCACTGCCGAACTCTCCATGGGGAAGCGTGAAGCGCGGCTGCTTGCAAAAGATCTGAGCCTGGATGCCGGCGAGAATGGCAAAGCGCTGATCGGATTCACGAGCGCAAAATCGCGGCCGAGCCGCCTGCTTGTTGAGGGTGACCGCGTTGGCTCGCTGCAAGCGGTGGCGTCGCCAGGGCACACGCCGGGTCACATGGCGTATCTGGATATTCGGGAGAACGCTTTAATCGCGGGAGACGCGTTCACGACGCAAACCGGTGTCGTAGTCGCAGGCGTCTTCAAGGCGTTATTTCCCTTCCCTGCTCTTTTTTCGTGGAACGCGGTGCTCGCCGCAAAGAGCGCCGCAAGATTGCGCGAATTAAATCCGGAACTTCTTGCCGTTGGACATGGCCCGTCGATTCCATCGCCTGCGCGACAAATGGATGCGGCCCTGGAAGAGGCATTTCGCCAGCACCCGGAAGCCAGGCAGTAAAGCGACTAGCACTTTGCTCATAAATGTTTCTTAAGGAGGTCGGGGCTTCAGCCCCTGAAGAACGCTTGACGAGCACTCATCCGCTATTTATGAGATTGCCTGCTTGCCTCTAGATGAGTTGCGCGAGGTTTGAGACGCAGGATAGACTGAGGCACAATTTCACGGCGATGGAGTTCGCCATAACCGCCCGGGCCGCATGCGCCGGGGCTGATGACTCCTGGCTGCCCGGCGGCACCAGGAGTTTTTTCTTCTGTGCGGCAAGAGCAGCCGGATCGGAGACACATTGCGTTTATTGCTGATTGGGGCGTTCGGGGCGGTTGGAACTCTCGCGAGGTACGGGCTGCAGGGCCTGGTGCAGATCAAAATGGGGAGCACCTTTCCCTACGGCACGTTGCTCATCAACCTGACGGGCTGTTTTTTCCTCGGATTGATCGGCCAGCTTCTGCTGAACCGCGTGATTGTGCCGCCGGAATGGCGCATGGCGATCGCAGTGGGATTTTTTGGAGGGTACACCACGTTTTCCAGCTTCGGTTGGGAAACGGCCAAGATGCTGGAGGCGGGTGAGTGGCTGTGGGCAACAACGTACGTGGCGGCCAGCGTGGTGTTCGGCTTACTGCTTTCGGTGGCGGGAATCCGCCTGGCGAGCCGGTTTTAGGAGTGAGCGATGACGCACCAGAAATTTGAGGGTGAGCGGACGCTGATGCGCATTCACATCGGCGAATCGGATAAATGGCACGGGAAGCCGCTGCACGAAGCGATTGTTGAATTATTGCGGAAGGACGGATTCTCCGGTGTAACGGTACTGCGCGGCGTGGCGGGATACGGTTCTTCGAGCGTATATCACACGGACAAGTTGCTCCGGTTGTCACAGGATTTGCCGATCATCCTGGAAGTGATCGAGACGCAGGAGCGGATTGACCAGATGCTGCCGCGGCTGGACGAGATGGTGGACGGCGGATTGATCACGCTGGAAAAAGTGCGCGTGATTCTTTACCGGCCCGCGAAACGATAGGCGGCAAAGTGGCCGACGCAAACTCCGAAACAACTTCAACGCAGAATTCATCCTCGGGCTGGCTGAACCGTACCGTGCTCGGTGTGGGCGTAACCAGCCTGTTCAGCGATTGGAGCCACGAAATCGCCACTGCGATCCTGCCCGCATTTCTGGCGACGATTGGAGCCGGTCCGGCGTGGCTCGGCGCAATCGAGGGCATCGCGGACGGTCTTTCGAGCTTTGCAAAGCTGAGCTCTGGGCATTACACGGACCAGTTGAAGAAGCGGAAGCCGCTGGCGGTGTTTGGATATGCCTTCACGGCGTTGGCCACGGCTTCGTTTGCGTTTGCGACGCACGCCTACCACGTGCTGTTCGCCCGCGCGGGCGCGTGGCTGGGCCGCGGCGTGCGTTCTCCGGTGAAGAAGGCGCTGCTCGCCGCCGACGTGGCCCCGGGAGCCTATGGCCGCGCGTTCGGCCTGGAGCGGTTGATGGACACGGTCGGCGCGATCGCGGGCCCGCTGACGGCACTGTGGCTGCTGAACCTGACGAATCACAATTATCGCGCGGTATTTTTGTGGACGCTGCTGCCCGGGATGATCTCGGTGCTGAGCTTCTGGCTGTTGGTGAGAGAGCGGCCGTTCGAATCGCGAAAGAAAGTGACATTCCTGGCGGGTCTGCGCAGCTTGCCGGGAAATTTCCGGAAATTCCTGTTGGGCGTAGGCGTGTTCGGCTCGGGCGATTTTTCCCACACGCTCCTGATTTTGTACGCGTCGCGAATGCTGACGCCCGCACACGGAGCCGCACGCGCTGCCAGTCTGGCAGTGGGGCTGTACACCCTGCACAACGTGTTCTACGCCGCGTCGGCATATGTGAGCGGGTGGCTCAGCGATATCGTGCTGCACCGCAAGGCAATTCTGGCCGGCGGCTACGCGCTGGCCGGTGTGACGGCCATTTTTCTTACGACTACGCCCGCCTCCATTTGGCTGTTGGGTGGGCTGTTTGTCCTGGCGGGAATTTATGTGGGAACGGAAGAAGCGCTGGAAGATTCGCTAGCCGCCGAATTGATTCCGCGCGAGCAGCACGGAATGGCGTTCGGCACGCTCGCCGCGGTGAACGCGGTGGGAGATTTTCTGTCGAGCCTGGTAGTCGGATTTTTGTGGGCCGCCGTGTCGGCACGGGCGGCGTTCTCGTTTTCCGCTGTCTTATTCTTCCTCGGAGCGATCCTGATCCTTCGGTTGCGAAAGTAGTTCCCCGCGCAGTGATTGCGGATCTGCCTCGGCTTCGCGTTTGGAAGCTTGCATGCGGCGGTGAACTTCCGCCAAAAGATATTTGCGAAGGTTCTCTGGAACGATGCCGGGAGCGGCGAGTACCCGCAAATCCACGACTGTAAGCTGCGGCAGATAACTGAGCACAATCGCGAGTGGCGTCGACGAGTTGCGCACCAGGGCGAGACGCACGTTGTAGTTCTGTGACCACTTGCGATGATTGGCGACGGTAAGAACGACAACCTGCGGCAACTTATCGTGCCACAAAACTTTCAGGACCTGGGCTTCAGTAAGGCGCGGATTGTCGAGCGCAAGCTCCAGTACCTGCGCGTGGCCCGTGGCGATTAAGGCGCCAGCAACACGAGCGGGGCCGCGGCGGGCGAGGGTAATCCTCTGCCCCAGCGGCAACTGTGGAAGCCGCGCAACAATGTACTCCTCCGCGTGGCGTTTCAGCTCGGCGGAAGCGGTCGGCGACAACGAAAATTGCACCAGGTCCATCAGGTAGAGATCGCGCAACAGACGCAGGCCGACAAGACGCGGAGAGCTCGGATGGAACACCAGCGCGCGTTTGATGGCGTAGCTTTTCAGAAATGTTTTGCGGCCCGCGATGTTCTCGATGATTTCAGCGGGAAGATCCTTCCGCGAAAGCAACAGACCGAGGAGCGTCTCGTCGAGAGCGGGATTATCCAGCAACGCGTAGAGAATTTCCGGCGCCGGGTGATAGAGCAACGACTTCAGCTCGTCACCTGCGGCAAGGCGGGCACGGTCGCGTTGTTGTTCCAGAAGCGTCAAGTTCGATTCCTCACACAGGCGGCAGAAGCCGGAGCGCCAGATGCGCGGCAGCCTCCGCGGGACTCAACTGCAAGTCGCTGAACTGCGCATGCGGCGCGGCCTTCCGCAGATAGTGATCGAGGCGCTCGTCAAACCAGGCGGAACGCCCGAGCATGCCCCCGGTCTTCGCCAGCAGGAACTTTTGCGATTGCAGTTGCAGGCGTTCCGCGAGATCGTCAACCAGTTCGCCCAGGGCCGTCGCGCAATCGTCGAGTAGTGAACGAGCGGTCGCATCGGCTGCCTCCGCGGTCTGCAGCATCGTGGGAAACAGGCGCGGAAAAACTTCGTCGGGAGCCGCATACACGCGAGATTGCAGATCCGCCCAGCTGGCTGCGCCGATTTCGGAAAGTATTGCCTTGCCCATCGGGGAATCCACGCCGGTGCGCTCAAAGTGACGCAGCGCATCCAGCACGGCGCGCTGGCCGACGTGGTAAGCGCTGCCTTCGTCACCAAGCAGATAGCCGTGGCCGCCGACCCGCGCGGTATTTCCGCGGACATCGCGGCCGACGGCGGCGGAGCCCGTTCCCGCTATCAGCACAATGGCGGCGCCGGCCCCGACAGTTTCGAGAGTTAAATCCATGTCTGTGCAGATGCGGACCAACTTGCCGGGGAATTCCCCTTCGAGCAGCAGCCGCATCTTTCGGGCTGACTCAGGGTACGCAGTTCCGGCAAGCCCCGCGCAGAGAGACACGACTGCATCGGCCGAAACCTTTGCGGTGGCAATCGCCATTCGCGCCGCTTCGCACACCGACGCCAGCGCGGCGCCGAAGCCCACGCGCATCGGATTGGACGGCCCGCCGCGGCTGGAGGCGACGACGCGGCGCGATTCATCCATCAACACGCACTCCGTCTTCGTGCCGCCGCCATCAAGTCCCAAAACATAGCGCATGGAAAAAGCATACGCGACGCCGCCGCATTTGGGGACGGCTAAGGCAGAGAGGGTGCTGAAAGCGTTTCTGCAGCCCGGCGAGCTGCGGACTGCTTTCTTGACGCACCGGGACGCAGCCACTATTCTCGTCACACTTCGCGGAGCCGCACGGCGGGCAGCGGAGTCCGAAACGCATGCACATCCATCCTCTGGACCTGGCGATCGTAATTGTTTACCTGTTGGGAGTGACGGCGCTGGGCGTTCACTTCCGCGGAAAACAGCGCGACGTCCGCGACTATTTTCTCGGCGGCCGAACGGCGCCGTGGTGGGCACTGGCATTTTCGATCGTCGCCACAGAGACCTCGACACTCACGATTATCGGCACGCCAGCGTTGGCTTACTCCGGAAACATGACGTTTCTTCAGTGGGTGTTCGGCTACCTGGTGGGGCGGTTTCTGATCAGCCTTATTTTTCTGCCGGGATATTTTCGCAGGGAATTTCTGACGGCTTATGCCGTAATCGAAAAGCGCTTTGGGCAACGCATGCGTTCGGTAGCGGCGTTGACGTTTCTGACCACGCGCACGCTGGCTGAAGGCGTGCGTGTGGCGGCGATTGCCCTGGTGGTGAGCGTGGCCCTGGGCACGTCGCAGCGGCTTGCCGTCTTTATCGTGATCGCGCTGACGGTGCTCTATACGTTTGAAGGCGGAATGAAAGCGGTGATCTGGACGGACGTAGCGCAGTTCCTGCTATATCTTGTGGGCAGCGTGATCACGTTCGGGGTGTTACTGCATCGAATTCCCGGCGGCTGGAACGAAGTCGTCCAGGTGGCGGCAGCGAATGGCAACAAACTGCAGATTCTTGATTTCAGCTGGAAACTCGCAACGGTATACACGTTCTGGTCGGGGGTGATCGGCGGGGCGTTCTTCACCCTTGCAAGCCACGGCACGGATCAAACCATCGTGCAGCGGTTGCTGTCGGCCAGAAATCAGCGCGACAGCCGGCGGGCATTGCTGGCCAGCGGGTTCATCGTGCTGTTCCAGTTCACACTTTTTCTGCTGGTGGGAGTTTTGCTCTTCGTGTTCGCACAGCACGCGCCGCTACTGATGCCGGGCGATCGCGCGGACAGCATCCTGCCGCATTTCCTGATACGCGAGATGCCGACGGGACTCGTGGGCGTGCTGCTGGCGTCAATTCTGGCTATCGCCATGTCGAACGCAAGCGGCTCGCTGAATTCACTGGCGGCGTCCAGTGTGGTGGATTTTGCCGCGTTCAGCGGAAAAAGTGCGGATCCGGACGCGTTCCTGAAATTGTCGCGGCGGATGACTCTCGTCTGGGGAGGCGTCCTGATTCTGTTTGGATTGCTTCCCTGGGGACATCTGCTGGAGGCGGGATTGCGAGTCGCGTCGCTTCCATTTGGCAGCCTGCTGGGTCTTTTTCTGCTGGGGACATTTGATTCGCGGGCGAATGCAACGGGATCTCTCGTGGGAATGTTCGGCGGATTGGCGAGCGTGCTTCTGATTCTGCTTTACACGAATATCGCGTTCACCTGGTACGTGCTGATCGGCTCGTGTGTGACGTTCGGGCTAGGAGCGCTGGCCAGTCGCCAATTCGTGCAACGGACTACGGCTTCCTGACGATGGACAGCGGCGGTTAGGCTACACTTGCTTACCATTCGCGGCAGCGGAGGAGTATGAGCGAGAAACGGCTGGAACTTGTGCGCGGCCTGGGAGCCTGGGCTTCCATGGCGATCGTGATCGGCACGATGATCGGCACTGGGATTTTCCTAAAACCCTCGGAAATGGCGCGCGAAGGCCGCAGTGTCTCCATCGTTTTTGCGGCGTGGATCGTGGGAGCGATTCTTTCCATCTTCGGCGCGCTTTCATTCGCCGAACTGGGCGCCGCGATTCCGGAAGCGGGCGGCGAGTACGCCTACTTGCGGCGCGGGCTCGGGCCCAGGTGGGGATTTCTCTTCGGCTGGATGCATTCGATCGTGGGGCGCCCGTCATCTCAATCATCAATCGCGGCGGGGATGATGCGGTTCATGGGCTTTTTCATTCCGGCCGTGGGGGCGCCGCTCTTCACCTGGCACATCGCGATTCCCGGCTTGACCGGTTGGCTGAAGCCATACGATTTCGTTTTTACCTGGGCTCAACCGCTGGGCGTCTTCTGGCTGGTGCTGATGACTGGCGTGAATTATCTGGGCGTGCGCCTGGGCGGTGGTGTGCAGGTTTTTCTGACGGCAATCAAACTCTTCAGTGTGTTGATGGTAATTGGCGTGGCGTTCGCGCTGCCGGTGGCGGGCGCGCACACGCCGGGGCCGATGTGGCCGGTGGCGGGAAGCACGGGTCTGTTTGGAGCATTTCTCGCCGCGCTGGCCGCCGCACTTTGGGCCTACGACGGCTGGGAGGATCTGAATCTCGTCGGATCGGAAGTGGAAAATCCTCAGCGAAATTTCCCACGGGCGCTGGTCGGCGGCGTATCGGTGGTGGCGCTTGTCTATCTTCTCTTCAGCGCCGCTTGCCTGAGGGTGTTGCCATTTGAAAGCGTAGCAAATTCAGCGCACGTGGCCTCAGACGTAGTCGAACGCGTCGTGGGACATGGCGCCGCGGCCTGGGTCACATTGGCTATGGTAATTTCCGCATTGGGCTCGATGAACTCCTCGGTGCTGAGTGGTGCGCGCGTGCCGTACGCGATGGCCCGTGATGGGATTTTTTTCAAGATCGCGGATGGAATTCATCCAAAGTACCGGACACCTGGGCGCGCGTTGATTTTTCAATGTGCACTTTCAAGCCTGATGGCGCTGACCGGAACGTTTGAAGAGCTGACGAACCTGTTTATTTTTGCCGGCTGGATTTTTTACGGACTGGCAGTGGTGGCGCTGTTCAGGCTGCGGCGAACGGAGCCAGACATGCCGCGGCCGTATCGGTGCTGGGGCTATCCGTGGGTACCTGGATTATTTGTGTTGGGCGCGTTGGCGTTGACAACAAATATCTGGTTGCAGCGACCGGGGCGCTCGTCGATTGGGTTGCTGCTCATGATCGCAGGATTGCCTTTTTACAGCTATTGGGCGAAGCGGACAAAAGTCGGCGCAGCCGCGTAGCGGCCACCTTCAGGTGGCCCCGCCCACTAGAAAGTAGGCGTTCCAGCGGCCGCCGCCCGGTTGCGCGTCGCGGCTGTTGGAACGGAAAGCATCCCCAGCATAGCCTTCACCGGAACTTCAATTTCCGGGTGCAGCGCCTTGGCCATGGATTCAATCCCAGTTACAAGCCGTCCAGCCGGCCGCGAGACGTGTCCGTTCGCGTCGAGCGCAAAAATACGCCCATCGCGCACGGCGGGAATCGCATACCACTCGTCAGGAAACGTCAGCGACATATATTCGTCGCGAGCCTGTTCCGCGACGTAGCCGCAGGGCGCAATAAAAATTACCTCAGGCACAGCCTCTACGATCTCCCGCAAACTTACACGGCGCGAAGGCGTCCTTACCTTCCCCAGCACGTCGATGCCGCCGGCATGTTCCACCATTTCCGGAACCCAGTGGCCCCCGACGTAAAACGGTTGCAGCCATTCGAGCACCGCGACTCTCGGCCGGTCGGAGTGCGAAGCGAGTTGTTCCTTCAGCCGGCCAAGGCGTTCCCCGATATGTGTGACGAGCTCCTGCGCGCGTTCACGCCTGCCAGTGGCTTCGCCAATCCACAAAATGTCGCGCCACACGTCACCGAGGTCATGGGGATCGAGGCTGATGATTTCGGGTCGCTTCGAAATAGTGGCCAGCGCGGCGCCCAGTTCTTCCGGGGTGGCGGCGCAAACGTGGCAAAGGTCCTGCGTGAAAATCAGGTCGGGAGCAAGTTCTTCGAGGCGATCCCGATTCACGGCATAGATGGATTCGCCGCGCTCCACATGTTCGCGTACCATCCGATCCGTCTCCGCGGGAGTGGCTTCCTTCGGCAGTCGGGAAGAAACAACAGACGTTTTGGTTTTTGCACGGAGAGGAAAATCGCACTCGTGGCTGACGCCGACAACTTCTTCGTCCAGCCCCAGAGCAAACAAAATCTCCGTGGCCGACGGCAATAAGGAAACGATTCGCATGATGCGACTTTAGCATATTCCAATAAGCTAGGCCCGCACGGGCAAGCAAAGCGCCCGCCTCGGAAGGCGTCCGCTAGAAATTCGAGGGGAACGTGAGGCGGCTATTTGTAGAGGAAGTAACGACGGCGGGTGGCGTCGTAGGCGGCCAGATCCTTGGTCCAACTGGCGATGATTTCGTTCGCCGGAGTGCCTGACTGCAATTGCTGAATGGTCGAATCGTTGCCGATGAGAAAGAGAAGTTTGGTTACGTCGAAATGATCGGGATATTTTTTGTGCAAGATGGCGGCGATCTCCAGGCCAACGCGCATGGAACGAAGCGCGGCGCGATCGGTTACGCGGACGCCAACGCCGCCGCAGCGCTGCCCCGCGTACAGGCCACTGACGGGAATGAAGGGCTGGTTCGCAAAATGAACGCCGGGAAGACCCTTTGCATTAAGAATCTCAGCTACGTCCTCTCCGTTGATCCAAGGAGCGCCAAACTCTTCAAACGGGGCTTCCGTACCCCGCCCGACGGAGACGCCAGCATTCTGCAGAATTTCCAAGCCGGGATAAAGCAAGGAGCCTTTCAGAGTACGCAAGTTAGGTGACGGTGGAATCCACTTGAGGCCGGTGCTTTCGAAAAAATAGTTGCGGTGCCAGTTTCTCATCTGAATCACGTGGAGGTCGGCGTTGATATGGTTTTCCACGTTGTAAAACTGCGCAAGCTCGCCGATGGTGAGACCGTAGCGCACGGGCAGCGGGTAGTAGCCGACAAACGAGGTTTTATCCGCGTCGAGCATGGGCCCTTCAATGATGTCGCCGTTCAGAGGATTCGGCCGGTCAAGAACAAAGAACGCGATTTTGCGTTTGGCAGCTTCCTCCATGCAGTACGCCATGGTCGTGGTGTAGGTGTAGAAGCGGACTCCGGCGTCCTGGACGTCAAAAACGAGTGCGTCAATGCCCTGCAACATTTCATCGGTGGGGCGCAAGTGATCGCCGTAGAGGCTGAAGATGGGCAGTCCGGTGGAGGCGTCTTTGGAAGAAGCAAGTTTTTCATCGGAGTGGCCGGCGATGCCGTGTTCCGGGCTGAAGAGAGCGACGACCTGCACTCCAGGCGCGTGAGCGAGGACATTGATCGTGGTGCGTTCCTGATAATCGAGTCCGGTGTGATTGGTGATCAAGCCCACGTGCTTGCCGCGAAGGGGCGCGAATTTTTCCCCTTCCAGGACGTCGAGGCCGGTCTGCACCCGCCCGGCGTGCCCTCTGCTCTTCCCTGCCTTGGCCCGGGTCTGCGCTGCGATGGGAGAACTCGCAGACAACCAAAAAACGGAGAAGCAGACCAGGAGGGCGATACCAGAAAAGTACGAGTGTGCAGGAACTCGGGAGCGATGTTTCATATGCCCCAATGATATTCTGGAACGCGTGTTCCGCACCTTCATTGTGAGCGGGTAGTGCGCGTGCTATATACAGTCAAGGCATGGGGCACGGCAGGGATTTCTCCAATATGAACGGACGAACCGCCTGGTTGATGCTGTTGCCACTGGTCCTTTTATCCCTTATGACACCGAAAGTTCGCAGCCAATCGAGAAGCGGGAAGTCGCCGAAAAACGCAGGTTCCAAGTCCGCGTCGAAAAAGAGCGCCCCGCAACAACCCACAACGAGTTCCAACAATTCTGCGGAGGACGCCGGGAAGTGGGTGGAATCGACGCTGAAGGACATGAGCGTCGAGGAAAAAGTCGGGCAACTCCTGTTCACGACTTATCACGGCACCTTCACGCCCACGGACGCGACGTCCTACGCGCAGATGATGCATGACGTGCAAGATCTCCACGTCGGTGGCTTCATCAACGTAACGCAGGGCTCGCCGTTGGGTTTTCTGAAAAGCCAGGCGTATCCCTCCGCGGTCTTGAGCAACCAATTGCAGGCGAAGTCCAAATTGCCCCTGCTGATCGGCGCGGATTTCGAACGCGGCACGGCCATGCGGCTCGACGAGGGCACTTCCTTCCCGACGGCGATGGCGGTCGCGGCCGCCGGCAACCCGAAAGACGCTTACACCATGGGGAAAGTCACCGCTCTCGAAGCGCGCGCCGCGGGAATTCAATGGATTTATGCGCCCGACGCAGACGTCAACAGCAATCCGGGGAATCCGATCATCAACACGCGATCGTTCGGAGAAAATCCCGATAAGGTGTCAGAATTTGTCTCTGAATTTATCCGTGGCGTGCAGGAGAACGGCGGCTTGGCCACCGCGAAGCACTTTCCAGGACACGGAGACACCACGGCGGACTCGCATATCGATTTACCCGTAGTCACGGCGGATCGCGCGCGGCTAGAAAAGCTGGAATTGGTGCCTTTTCGCGCGGCGATTGCCGCGGGCGTCGGCAGCATCATGACGGGACACCTGAATGTTCCGGCGCTGGAGCCGGATCCGAATACTCCGGCGACGCTTTCCTCCAGCGTGCTGATGGATTTGCTCCGTAAGCAGCTCGGCTTTCAAGGGCTGGTGGTCACCGACGCGATGGACATGGGCGGGATCACCGTGCGCTATGCGCCGGGCGACGCCGCAGTGCGCGCGTTTCTGGCCGGAGTGGACGCGTTGCTGATGCCCCCCGTGCCGGACGCGGCGTACGAAGCGCTGCTCGCGGCTGTTCAGTCCGGGCAGATTTCGCAGCAGCGGCTGGACGCCTCGGTGCGCCGAATTCTGGCAGCGAAGGCGCGGCTCGGCCTGCAGAAGAACCGCCTGGTCGACGTGGCCGCACTAAACAATAATTTCGGCACTGTGGCCCGGCAGGCGGAGTCGCAAGATATTTCCGACCGCGGGATTACCCTCCTCCGCGATACACCGCATCGCCTGCCATTGGATGGCACAAAACCCGCCAGGGCGCTGCTGGTTTGTTTGTATGCCGATCCAGAACCGTATCCCGGTGAAGATCTGGAGCGGGAACTACGCAAGCGGTTCGATTCGGTGATGACGCTGCGCGCCGACACGAAATTTGCCAAGGCGGAAAATCTCAAGCTGCCTCCCCCGGAATCCTATGACGTTGCGATTCTGGCGCTGTTCGTGCGAGTAAGTGATCGCAAGGGCGACGTAGATGTTCCAGCTGACCAATTTCCATTGATCCAGCAGATTTACAAAACAGGCAAGCCGGTCATTTCCGTCGGGCTGGGAAGTCCTTACCTGATCGAGCGGTTCCCACAAGCCGAAACCTGGCTCTCCGTATTCGGTATCGCAGACGTGGCCCAGATTTCCGTCGCCCGCGCGCTGTTCGGAGAAATTCCGATTCGCGGCCGCCTGCCGGTAACAATTCCCGGCATCGACCTCAAGGCGGGATTCGGGATGCAGGTGGCCGCGAATCCGATGACGCTCCAAGCGATGGATGTGCGCGGCGAAGCGCTCCTGAAGCCCGCATTCGACGTGATCGAGAAGGCCATCGGCGACAGGGCGTTTCCCGGTGCGACTCTGGCCGTGGGATATCGCGGCAAGCTGAGCGTGCATTCGTTCGGCAAACAGAAATACGAAGCGAAATCGCCGACCGTGACGGCGGACACGATGTACGACATTGCTTCACTCACCAAAGTAGTAGTGACGACGACGTTGGTGGAAAAACTGGTGGAGGGTGACTTCCCTTCTCCGCTGAATCTGGACGCGCCGATCGAGCGCTACTTGCCGGAATGGCCGAAGGGGCCGCAGCCGGAGTGGCGGCACAAAGTAACTGTGCGCCATCTAATGACGCACACTTCGGGGCTGCCTCCATTCAAGGAGTATTGGCGCACATCCACCAGCAAGCAGGAAACGCTTTCCAGAATTTTCGTCGAACCGCTGGAGTACGAGCCCGGAACAAAAGTTGTTTACTCCGACCTCGGAATTATTTTGATGGCCGAAATTATTCAACGGCTGACAGGTAAGCCGCTGGATATGCTGGCGAACGAGAATATATTTGGCCCGCTGCGAATGAAGCGTTCGATGTACAATCCGCCGAAAACGATCTGGCCGGAAATTGCGCCAACGGAATTCGACAGCCAATTGCGGCACCGGATGCTGCAGGGAGAGGTGCACGACGAGAACGCCTTTGCAATTGGCGGCGTTTCCGGCCACGCTGGCGTCTTCAGCACGGCTCCGGACCTGGCCGTGTTCTGCCAGATGTTGCTGAACGGCGGCGTCTACGCCCACCAACGAATCCTGAAGCGCGCAACCGTCGCGGAGTTCACCGCGCCGCAACCCCTAGCGCAAAACACACGCACACTCGGCTGGGTGGTGCCGACGGAAGGCGGCTCCAGCGGCCACTATTTTTCCTCGCACAGCTACGGCCACACGGGTTTTACAGGGACGACCATCTGGATCGACCCCGACCGGCAGCTCTTCGTAGTGCTCCTGACGAACCGCGTGCATCCCACGCGCGAAAACCACAAGATCGCCGAGGTTCGCCCCGCGGTCCATGACACAGTGATGAAGGCGCTCGGCCTGGTGGTGGATGCCGCGCCGGCTAGATAGCCATGCTAGTGCATAGGAGGATCCGCCGCGGTAGCGGCGCGATTCTCGGCGGTGAATCGCTCAACGCCTGACTCATCAATAAAGAAACTACGAACACCTTCCTGATACCTCTGTGGACGAGCGACTACAAAGAAGCGCGATACGCGGCCCTGAGAATTTGGCCCGGCTGTCCACAAAATGAATTCGTATCCTGACTTGGTTCCGCTAGCCAGAACCGAATCGATTAAGGAGCCCCCGGAATCATTGCCGAGATCCTCCAGGCTTGTAGCGAAGCCCTTGTCCGGATGTTCTTTGGAATATTCGCTCTGAGCCAGGAAGATGATGCGCAGTGGATCAGACCTCCGGGTGTCAATACGCCCTTTTTCCCAACGGACCGCCACAACAACTAGAATTCCCAAAAGAACCAGAATGACGACGGAAGAGGCAATTTTTCGCTTCACGCAAACTCCTGTTCCGCCGCCCGTAAATCTTCTATCCTCCCCAAATCTCGCCATCGGTACTCATCCGCCCCAAACGCCAAAATCCGCCGCCCTTCCCCGGCCAATCGCAAATAACTCTCAATGATCGAGAACGCACCCTGCTCTGTGATTTTGGGCAACAAACGTGGGGAAATTGCGTGGATCCCGGAGAACGCAAGTGCCTTCGTATTCGGAGTCGGGCGCACGAATTCCGGGTCCCGGCCATTGATCCAACGCCCGCAAAGTTCGCCTTCCGCACTGAAAAGCAATTGTCTCGAGCTTTCCCGCTGCTGGACCGCCAGGACGGCCAGCGCATGGTTCTCGATTTGGGACTGCAGCAGACGACGCAGATCGATCGTGCTGATCACGTCCACATTGTGTAGGAGGAACGGTTCGTCGAGACGCGCCGGATCCTGGAGAAAAAACCAGCCAGCCTTTTTCAAGCCACCGCCTGTATCCAGCAGCAGTTCCTCGCGCGAAATCTCCACGTGCAGACCAAAATTGTTCTTGGTTTTCAGGTATTCGATTATCAAGTCAGCGAAGTGGTGGACATTGATGATGACTTCGCGCACGCCGAACGAAGCGAGGCGCGTGAGCGTGATTTCCAACAGCGTACGGCCGCCAAGTTCAACAAGCGCTTTTGGACGGTCGTTCGTCAGAGGGCGCAGGCGCGTGCCGAGGCCGGCGGCCAGAACCATGGCCCTCATCGGCCCATCTTCTCCAACTCCAAGTGTTTCAAAACGACTTCAACGCCGCCCTGCCCGCGCAGGCGCTTCGCCAGGTGTTCCGCCAGAAAAACCGAGCGGTGCTGGCCGCCGGTGCAGCCAAATGAAACCATCAGGTTTTTGAAGCCCCGCTGCTGATAGCTGGCGATGCTGGCTTCGACCAGGGCCACGGCGTTGGCAAGATACTGGTGCACGCCTTCCTGCTGGTTCAGATAGTCAATCACTGGCGCGTCTTTTCCGGTCAATTGCCTGTAGCGCTCCTCCCTGCCGGGGTTCGTCAGGCCGCGTGCATCAAAAATAAATCCTCCGCCGTTGCCGGATTCGTCTTTAGGAAGATCGTGGTGAAACGAAAAGCTGAAAATGCGCACCACCAGCTTTTGCGTGTGCGGTTGCATGCTGGGCGTAAGGCGCTGAAGCCTTTCCGAGGCCAGCATATTTTGAAAGGCGCTCATCAAAGTAGGCACTTCGATAGGCAGCTTGGCGTTGTGCAGCAGCCAGCGGATATTTTTCAGCGCGTAGGGCACGCTTTGCAGGAAATGTGGCTTGCGTTCGTAGAAACCGCGGAAGCCGTAGGCGCCCAGGGCTTGCATGATGCGCACATAGACGAACGCGTAGTAGTAACGGAGAAAGGCTTCGCGATCGAGATTGATGTGTTTTGAAAGCGCATCGAGATATGCGTCGAGCAACTGTTGGCGAAGCGCCGGGGGCAAATCCGCCTTCGCGTCGAAAAGCAGCGACGCAATGTCGTACTGCAACGCGCCCTTGCGGCCTCCTTGATAATCCACAAAGTAGGGCCGCCCCTGGTGGAGCATCACGTTCCGCGACTGAAAATCGCGGTACAGAAAATAATCCCCTGGCGCTTCCAGAAGTAGATTGGTCAACCGGTCAAAATCGTCCTCTAAAGCCTGCTCGTTGAACGGAATCGCGGCCAGGCGCAGGAAATAGTATTTGAAATAGTTGAGGTCCCAGTTGATCGACTGGCGGTCGAAACTGCCGCGCGGGTAACACACGGAATAATCAAGGTCGCGGCCGGCATCAATCTGAAAGCGGGGCAACTCCGCGACGACTTTGCGATAAAAATCAGAAGCCGCGGGGGCGATCGAATCACCCGAACGATTTTGGGAGAGGAAATCAAACAGCGTGGTGTCTCCAAGATCTTCCTCGAGATACGCGCCGTTGTTCAGATCCTCGCCGTAAATTTCTGGCACCGCCAGGCCGTGCCGCCGGAAGTGCCGCGAGAAACAGAGAAACGCGGCGTTCTCTTCGCGCACTCCGTACAGAATGCCTATGGCGGACCGGTTCCCCCGGGACAACCGGATGATCTTGCGCCCGGAGCCGCCGAGTTCGCCCTGAAGCGGCTGGATGCGTTCCGCAGGCGATCGGAAATGCCTTTCAAATAGTTTGTTCAGCACATCCATGAAATGGTTCCAGCTCGCTCGATTTAACAGATTAAACAGGACTGACTCTTTTCTATCATAGCTGTTCACTGTGGCAGACACTCAATTGCTCGGGAGTTGCTGTTCACGGTGTTAGCAAAGCGAAACCTAAGCGCATCCCCTTACCTTGTGGCCGGAGCCCCCGCTATACTTTAGAAATGCCTTCACGCAAGGTGGTGCGGAAGCCTCGCCAGCGGCGGATTACCGAAGAACGAAACGCCGCGTCGAAAAACCTCGACCGCATGAGTTCGCTGGAAATTAGCCGGTTGATGAACCGCGAGGATCAGAAAGTTGCGCCGGCGGTCGGCCGCACCCTTGCGACCATCGCGCGGGCAATCGATGAAATTGTCCCGAGGATGACAATGGGCGGGCGGCTTATTTATGTAGGGGCGGGATCGAGCGGAAGGATCGGCGTCCTGGATGCTTCGGAGTGTCCGCCGACGTTTGGCGTTTCGCCAGACCTGGTGCGCGCGCTGATAGCGGGTGGCAAAAAAGCGGTGAGGCAATCCGTGGAAGGCGCGGAAGACCGTCCGAAAGATGGGGCGCGGGATTTGCAACAAATTCGACTTTCGAAATTAGATTCGGTGGTGGGAATTGCGGCCAGTGGAACCACGCCATACGTCCTCGGCGCGATTGCTTTTGCCAAACGCCGCGGCGCATTGACCATTGGCGTGGCCGCGAATCGCCGGTCGCCGCTGGCTAAATCGGCGGCGATTGCGATCACGCCCGAGGTGGGGCCGGAAATCCTCGCCGGCTCAACCCGCCTGAAAGCAGGCACCTCGCAAAAAATGGTGCTGAACATGCTCTCTACCGCGGTGATGGTTCGCCTCGGTCATGCCTACGGCAACCTGATGATCGACATGGGCGAGGCAAATGAGAAACTTAGAGAGCGCGCCAAATGGATTCTGAAAGAAGCCAGCGACAGCGACGTGTCCGCGGTTACACGCGCATTGCGTCAAAGCGGACACGACCTTCGTTTGGCGCTAATCATGTTGAAACGCGGAGTCTCCGCCAAACAAGCCCGCAACATTCTGCAGCAATCAGGTGGGAATTTGCGCAGCGCGTTGGGAGAGCGGCCGAGCCACTAGCCTCGGCAAATTTCGAAATGGATAAATTCAGGATACGCGGCGGAAAACCGCTGCACGGAACAGTGAAAATCAGCGGGGCGAAAAACTCCGCGCTGCCCGCGATGGCCGCGTCGCTGCTGACCGCCGAACCGGTGACGCTGCACAACATTCCCAAGGTGCGCGACATCATCACCATGAGCAAACTGCTGGCGTTCATGTCGGCTAACGTTTCTGCGCATGAAATCCCCGCCGAGAGCTACACCATCGAAACAAAATCGATGAACGATGCGGTCGCGCCGTACGAGCTGGTGAAGACCATGCGCGCCTCGATCCTGACTCTGGGGCCGGCCATCGCGCGCTCCGGCGTTGCACACGTTTCGCTGCCCGGAGGCTGTGCGATTGGCGCTCGCCCGGTGGACCTGCATCTGGCGGCGCTCGAAAAAATGGGCGCGCGAATCGCGACGGAACACGGCTACATCCAGGCCAGCGTCCCGAACGGCGGCCGCCTCAAGGGCGCGCACATCGACTTCGAAAAAATCACGGTGACCGGCACGGAAAATATCCTGATGGCCGCAACGCTGGCGGAGGGCGAAACGATTCTGGAAAACGCCGCGCGCGAGCCGGAAATCACCGACCTGATTCATCTCTTACGCAAGATGGGCGCCGAAATCCACGGTGACGACACTTCCACTCTGCGGGTGCGGGGCGTTCCCAAACTGCACGGCGCAACGCATTCCGTAATTCCCGACCGCATTGAAGCCGGAACTTTCCTGATTGCCGGAGCGATCACCGGAGGCGACCTCACCATCACAAATTGCAATCCCGGCCACCTCGGCGCCGTGCTCGCAAAGCTGGAGACCGACGGCGTCCGCGTAACAAAGCTGGATCCGTCCACTCTGCGTGTTCAGGCCGCGCAAAAACTCGTAGGCTCCGACATAACCACCGAAGAGTATCCCGGCTTCGCCACGGACATGCAGGCTCAATACATGGCGCTGGCGACGCAGGCCGAAGGCTCCTCGGTAATCACCGAAACCATTTTCGAAAACCGCTTCCTGCACGCCAGCGAAATGATCCGCATGGGCGCGAATATATCCATCGACGGCCGCCGTGCCGTAGTGCGCGGGCCCGCAAAACTCTCCGGAACCACCGTGCAGGCTTCCGACCTGCGCGCCAGCGCCGGCCTCGTCCTCGCCGCCCTGGTCGCCGAAGGCGAAACCCTCATCGACCGCGTCTACCACATCGATCGCGGCTACGAAGCCATCGTCGAAAAGCTCCAAACCCTCGGCGCCGGCATCGAGCGCCTCCACTTCCCCACTTCCTGAGCCGAACGGCAAAATTTCGCGAACTCTGCTACAATCCCGCAGTGCTTTTAGTTGGCTTGGAGCGCGTGGACGCGCCTTCGCCCAATAACGACCCCGGAGGGACCATCATGCGGAACGCCGAACTTCTAAACAAAATTGATGCCGCGATTGCCGAAAAGAATTTGCTGAAGCATCCCTTTTACCAGGATTGGCAGGCCGGCAAGCTGAGCCGCGAAGCCCTGCAGCTATACGCCGCGCAATACTACCGTCACGTGGAGGCTTTCCCGAAGCACCTGCGTGTGCTGGCGGCGCGCACCGAGGGGCCGATTCGCGACATCGTGATGGAAAACCTTGCGGAGGAAGAGAATCCTGAGCGGCCGCATCCGAAGATGTGGCGAGAGTTTGCCGCCGCGCTCGGCGTAGGCGAAGACGACATTACCTGCTGCCCCGCCCTGCCGGGGACGCAGGCAGTGGTTGAAACATTCCGTGAAATTGTAGGCGACCGCCCAGTGGCGGAGGCAGTTGCGGCGCTCTACGCTTACGAAGCGCAGGTTCCGGAAATTGCCACAACAAAGATTGACGGCCTGAAGAAATTCTATGGCGTCAACTCGCCCGAGGGACTCGGCTATTTCGAAGTGCACGAATCAGCCGACAAAGCGCACCGCGAAGCCTGGCGCAACTGGCTGATGGAACACGCCGAAGGCAGCGAAGACGAGATCCTGGCCACCACCAACGAGGCGCTTAACGCATTGTGGGGCGCGCTAGACGCCGTGCATTGCGCGCCAGCGCACTAGAATGTGTAGCGGCCGCCTTCCCAGGCGGGCGCCTTTGCATAGACATACGGGCCACGTGAAGGTGGCAACAAAAAGGCCCCCGGCGATTGCCGGGGGCCTTTTGATTTTGAGATTTGGTCGGCTTAGTTCCCTTCGCCGCCGGCTCCAGCCGCTGCGGCCGGGGTCGGCGTGCTGCCGCCATCTTTCTTGGCCTGCTTGTCGCGGGCTTCCTTGATGAGGGCTTTGCGGGAAAGGCGGATCTTGTTGCCTTCGATCGCCAGCACCTTCACCAGAACCTGGTCGCCCAGTTTCAGTTCATCGCGAACGTCGCGGATGCGGTGTTCGGAAATTTCGCTGATGTGCAACAAGCCGTCGGTGCCGGGGAAGAGTTCGACGAAAGCGCCGAATTCTGCCAGGCGGACAACCTTGCCAAGATACGTCTTGCCGATTTCCGCGCTGGCCGTAACGTCGCGCACCATCTGCAGCGCCTGATCGCCTCCGGCGCCGCTGGTCGAGAAGATATGCACGGTACCGTCTTCAAGTACGTCGATCTTCACGCCCGTCTGCTCGATGATAGACCGGATCTTCTTGCCGCCCGGACCGATCAGGTCGCGGATCTTGTCCGTGGGAATGCTCAACTTGTACAAACGCGGAGCGTAGAGCGAAATGTTTTCGCGGTGGCTGCTTAGCGTCTTCTCCATGATGTCGAGAATCTCCAGCCGGGCCTTCTTCGCCTGAGCCAGAGCCTCGCGCATCATCCCAATACTGATGCTGGTCACCTTGATGTCCATCTGCAGCGCGGTGATGCCTTCGCGCGTGCCGGCAACTTTGAAGTCCATGTCGCCGTAGTGATCTTCCGCGCCGGCAATGTCCGTGAGGATGGAATAGTTTCCGCCCTCCACAACAAGGCCCATGGCGATACCCGCGCAGGGCGCTTTCATCGGTACACCGGCGTCCATCATGGCCAGCGAAGCACCGCAAACCGTGGCCATCGAAGACGATCCGTTGGACTCAAGAATGTCGCTAACGACGCGCATCGCGTAGGGGAATTCCACTTCTTGCGGAAGCAGGTTGGCAATCGCGCGCTCGGCAAGTGCACCGTGCCCGATTTCGCGACGTCCCGCGCCACGCATCGGCTTCACTTCACCGACGCTGAACGGCGGAAAATTGTAGTGCAGCATGAAGCGCTTGAAGGTGTCCTGCGCAAAAAGCAGGTCCAGGCGCTGCATATCTTCCTTGGTACCCAGAGTCAGCGTAGCAAGGGCCTGGGTCTCGCCACGGGTGAAGAGCGCCGAGCCGTGCACGCGAGGCAGCAAACCGGCCTCGCAAGTAATTTTGCGGACCTGGTCAAACGCGCGGCCGTCCGGACGCCGCTTGGCCTTCAGCACCTCGTGCCGGAAAATGTCTTCGCGGAGTTTCTCAAAGGCACGCTTGGTCAGCGTCAGCTTTTCCTCATCCTCTTCGGGAACGGCTTTCAGAATCTCTGCCTGGAGATCGTCCACCAGGTGATAGCTTTCCTTCTTGGGATGCTTCTCGGTGTTCAAGGCGTCCTGCAGCTTGGCGCCGTAGGTCTTCTTCATGCTGTCGTAGATGCCCTGATCGAACGGCAGCGGTGCCACGACAACTTTCTTGGGCTTGATCTGATCGTGGAGTTGCTTGATAGCGCCAACGATTTTCTTCACTTGCGCATGGCCGAACTCAAGTGCTTCGACAACCTTTTCTTCCGAAACTTCGAACGCACCGGACTCCACCATCACGATGCCGTCGGCGGTGCCAGCGACAACAATATTGAGCTTGCTGGTCTTCTGCTCGGCAACGGTCGGATTGGCGACGAGTTGGCCGTCGAGGAGGCCCACCCGAACGGCGGCGATGGGATCACCGAACGGCAGGTCGGAGCAGTAAGCAGCGGCCGAGGCAGCAGTGACCGCGATGACATCCGGATCGTTGTCGCTATCCGCGGAGAGCACCATGGCGATAATCTGGGTTTCGTTGCGCCAGGAATCTGGAAACAGCGGGCGCATCGGGCGGTCAATCAAACGGGAAGTAAGAATCTCTTTTTCAGTGGGGCGGCCTTCACGTTTAAAGAATCCACCGGGAATCTTTCCGGCGGAGTAAGTATTTTCGCGATAATCGACAGTCAACGGCAGAAAGTCGCGATCATTCGGCTTGTTGGACATGCAGGCGCTGACCAGCACGATAGTGTCGCCATAGCGGGCTGTTACGGCGCAATTGGCTTGCCTGGCAATTTTCCCGGTTTCGAGAATCAGGGGACGTCCCCCAACCTCAATGGATACCTGAAAGGGCGCTGGTGTGTGATTGTTCTCGGACATAAGTGTTTTCCTTTAGCTCATCATCATGAGGAGCGGTTCTGACAGGCAGTGCCTGCTTGTAACTGGAAGAAAGAGAGGAGGTTTAGCCGAGGACAAGGCGGCTTTGCTTCTGGTTACACCAATACCCAAGCCAACAAGCCCGTAACGACAGGCTTGCCACATTCACGTCCGGCCGCAACTCGGCCAGGCGACAGACTCCGCTGGGAATATGTACGTTCGTGAAGGCACAAGCAGGGCCGCAATTCGCGCGGCTGATACCTACTTACGCAGGCTAAGGCGTTCAACAATCTGGTGATACCGATCCGGGTCTCGCCGGTTGAGATAGTCCAGCAAACGGCGCCGCTTGTTGACCATCATGATCAACCCCCGGCGTGATGCGTGGTCTTTTACGTGCGACTTGAGGTGCGTCGTCAAATAGTTGATTCGCTCGCTCAGGAGTGCGATTTGCACCTCTGGCGACCCCGTATCTTTCACATGTGCCCGGAATTGTTCAATCAACATAACTTTGGCGTCGCTCAAGTGCCCCCCACCGTCGTCCCTTGAAATTTCCTCTTTTCTTCGACTCTCTTAAACTAACACAGGTGTGTTCAAAGTGTAAAGCGCGTGAAATGTTCGGTAGTGGATCAGTTTGCGATTAGGTCACGCTTTGATGGAAATATGGGTCCCGGTACGAACATGTCCGGTAACCCGACAAACCAGGACTTGACCAGTTCAGAATGTCCAGCATCATGACCAATGGTGAAATTTGCTTACCTCGCGACCTCATAGCGCACCTCGACGACGCCGTCCGGGTACTTCTTGGTTGAAAGCAAGCGAAGTACGATATCCCGACGGCGCGGCGCCATCAGCGGTATTCCCTCACCGATGAAGTTGGGAATGACGTGAATATCGAACTCGTCGATCTCGCCAGCGTCGAGAAACGAGGCAATCAGTTTGCCCCCTCCCATCATCCAAATGTCTTTTCCCGGCGTCGCTCGAAGACGCTGCGCGAATGCTTTCACCGGCTCCGACACGAATTCGACCCCGGGTGCGGCCCGTTTCGGCGGCTTCTTTGAGAAGACGTAATTGCTGACCTTTCTGTCGAACATCCCCTCTTTCTGGCCTTTCTTCTTGTGATAGGAGAGAACCCAGTCGTAGGTTTTTCGGCCCCACAGGATGGTGTCAATCGTCCGGTAGAACGAGGTCATGCCATAATCCAATTTGCGGGGCCGACGATTCAGCCATTCGACATCACCGTTTGGCCTGGCAATGTAGCCATCGGCGCTTGTTGCAATGTACACGATGATTTTTCGATATGCTTTCACGAGGCGCCCATTTCGTAACTATCGGGTGCGGTTTTCCTGGGCAATACTCGCACAGTTCAGGCAAAGCGGTCTACGTCCAAACGCCGAACCGGACAAGTGAGCTCTCGGGCAAAAGCAGTTGCCCGGTAAGCGCTTACCGGAAACATGCGCTGCCCAGGCGGTACCGGGCCATGACTTCATTCCGTAGAGCCAAGTCTGTATTTACTTTACAATGAAAAGTACTTGACAACAACGAGTCCAGTGCTATTCTTCCCCTGTTCCTGCCTTGCATTCAACAAGGGAGCCTTCCGATGGACACTCCGTTTTCAACTGAAAACCCGGCGAACTTCCGCGGCCTGATTGCTGACTCTCTGCGGTTCTGGGAACTGCGCCGCCTGATTTATAACCTTGTGCTTTTTACAGTGGTGGCCACGTGGGTCGCCATCACCTGGCCCCACTTCCGTCCCATGATTGAGGTTCATTCCCTTCTGCTCCTCGCGATTCTCGCCCTGCTCGCCAACGCTTGTTATTGCGCCGTGTACCTGGTCGACATTCCGATGCAATGCTCGGCCTTCAACGGCTTGTGGAAACGCCGGCGCTGGGTCCTGTGGCTGGCGGGAACGCTGCTGGCGATTCTCTTCGCCAATTATTGGATTGTCGACGAGATCTATCCCTACGTCCGCTAACGCCTCCAGACTTCCAACGTCTACTCCCTGAGCCGTCGCGTGGTAGAGTAAGGCCGGGAGGAAATAACATGAAAAAAGTGTACGCAGTGGGCAGTGTGTTCTCGCTATTGCTTTGTTGTGCGTTGATGGTGGCGGCCCAGCAGGATAAATCGAAGCGCCCAAGCCCGCCGGCACAGGCCACCTGGGATCTGGGCGGCGGAAAATCAGTAACAATTGATTACGGCAGCCCGCGCGCAAAGGGCCGCAAGATTTATGGCGAACTGGTTCCCTTCGGCCAGGTGTGGCGCACCGGAGCCAACGAGGCCACCGCGCTCGTGACTCCCGTGGACTTGACCATCGGCGGCACCACCGTTCCCGCCGGCAGCTACACGATTTTCACCGTGCCCAACAAAGACAAGTGGTCGCTGGTCATCAGCAAGAAAACCGGCGAATGGGGCACCGACTACCCCGGCCCGTCGAATGACCTGGCGCGCGTGGACATGAAAGTTTCCGCGCTTCCCTCTCCGGCGGAAAATTTCACCATCTCCTTTGAAAAAGCGGGCAGCGGCGCAAACCTCAACATCGATTGGGACACCACCCGCGCCACGGTGATGGTTTCGAAGAAGTAGCTCTGCTAGAACCGGCGGCGATGCGGGTTCGCCTGCGTCGCCGCTATTTTTTTGCCGGCAGGGTGCCCGCGCCCATGACATACAGAACGGATTCAGAGATGCCATCCACCTTCAGCGCCTTCTCAATGCGCGTGTCGGCAAAAGCCATGGTACAGAACGGCGCGAGCCCGAGCCATGTCGCAGTCAGGCAGAACGTCTGGCAAAGATGGCCGGCCTCTGCCAGCACCGCCCGATAGGCGCGGGGATAGTCGTACTTCCACTGCGTGCGATGGAATACAGCAGTGAGAAAAACCACGATCGCGGCCCCGCGGAACCACCACTGCCCCGCCAGCATTTTCTGCATCTCCGCCGGACTGGCCTCGCGGCCGATTTTCTGCAACTGATGACCCACGGCGTCGTAATGATAGATGCCGCGCGGTATCCCGCTGACTTTCTGAACGAGCACGTACGCTTCCGCCGGATGCAGCGCGCCTCCAGAAGGAGAAGTCTTCTGCGCGAATCGCCCGCCCCCGGGAATCCGCAGCCACCTCTGCACCCCGAAGGAGAGGTGCAGCAGCCGCGCCACCCTCTCTTTGGTGATGGGCTGGTTTCCGAATTTTCTCCAGGTGCGTCGCTCCTGCAGGACACGGGGAAATTCGCTCGCGCACTCCTCTCGTGGAAAGACAATCGTCCGCGCGCCAGGATAGTTTTTGACGGGAACCGGCGCTTGGCCACTCCCCAACAATTCTTCCGACGCGCGAATTTTCTCCACGCTGATCTCTTCGCTATAGATATCCTTCGTCTGCATGTGAAAAAAACCCGCGGCGGGATTCCACGCTTTCCATTTCTGCAAGGCCTTCTCGCGGGGATCTTCCGGCGGGTTCGGACGGGGAGATTGTTGGAGGAAACTTTCCTGTACCAATCGGCGAATCGCGTGGCGCAAAGACTCGCGCGTGTACTGTGGCCAGCGGCGAAACACCGTTTCCTCAGGCTTCCAACCGGAGAAAAAATCCAGCAGCGCCGCGGTCTCCAGGGAGGCGGCGATTTTCTTGCGGGTCAGATAGTTTTCGAAATAGAGCTGCTTGCCCTGCCAATAGGAAACCAGGAAAGGAGCGCGGCGAAAAAATGTGCCTCGGACGCGCGCTTGCCGCCGTGGCTCGGTCACAACTTTCTTCAGGGAGCTCCCGGACATATTACTCGCGCGGCGTCATTTCCTTCGCTCCGCAAACTCAATCGTCGTTTCCAGTGTAGATGTGGGACATCCTATCCTTGCCGCACGCGGCGAGGATCACCTTAATCGCCTTAACCTGGGCGGCGATCACCTTCTTGTCGCGCTTGGTAACATGCTCCTTGATTTTTTCCAGATGCTTCTTGGTGACTTCGAGCTTCTTGTTGATGGTCTTGAAGCCCACTTTATACTTTTTGGCCATTTCGCCCTCCCTGCAGAAAAAACCGCATTCGCCTCGACGGGTACACGACTCGGCACGTGCGTACCGCCGCGAGGCGCAGTCTATTCGAGGCCTCGAATGCCGTCAAGAAGTTCAACCGCACAACCAACAACTGAATGATGCGCACCGGATGGAGATCTATTTCGCGGCGGCGCTATTCGGCGCAACCACCCAGTTGGCGATCAACTGCTGAAACGCCGGCTCTTTCCGCAAAAATGCGAATTGCGGATGAACCCCCAGGTTCACCATCCGGCCGTTTCTCTCCTCATACGCCTTTTGCAGCCACATCAGGGTCTCCTGCTTGTTCCCCAGGCCAGAGTAGGCCATCGCCCAATCGTAAGCGGAGATGTACGTCCCATTCTTTAATTGCGCAAAGTCCGAAAGAATCTCCTCCGCTTCCTTTTTTCGCCCCGCCCGGCCATATGCTGCGGCAAGCTCCGCTCTCCGCGAGACGTCGCCGGGCGCCAGCGAAACAAAGTTCCGGCCGGCGTCGATCGCGTCCGTAAATTGACCTTTTTCCAAATAGGCCTGCCCCAGGTATCCGTAGGCAACGCCAAAACTGGGATCCAGCCGCAATGTTTCTTTCGCCGATTCCACAGCCTTGTCGTAATCACCCGCCAGGTAATAGCACCACGCAATGTTGGCATTAATGATCAACGAACGCGGATCGATTTCGCGCGCCAGCTTGATCTCCGTGATCGAGTCCTGCTTCCGCCCCTGCGCCGCGAGATACAAGCCGTACCAGTGCAGCCCCTGCGCATAACCGGGATTCAGGGCGATCGATTTCAGGAATTCATTTTCAATACCACTACGCTCCAACCCATAGAAGCGGATAGCCCCAAGGGCAGCGTGGGCCTCGGCAAGACGGTCATCCAGCGCCAGCGATTTCTCCGCCGCCTTCAACGCCAGGGGCATCACCTCCGAAGCCGGGCTGAGCTGGTAATTTCCGAGATTCATGTAGCTCACCGCAATGCCCGCAAAGGCAGCCGCGAAAGTCGGGTCCTTGTCCGCCGCAAATTGGAAAAACTCCAGCGCCGCACGAAATCCTTCGGGTGTGCGCTTGGAAGCCTCGTAGCGTCCTTTCAGGTAGGCTTCATACGCTTCCGGGACGACCGACCGGCTGCGCGACAGTTCGGTGACTTCGGGCTGGCTCAACTCAACCTGGATCCCGCGAGCCACCGCGGTGGCCACATCGCTTTGCAACGCCAGCACGTCCGTGAATTTTCGCTCGAAATTGTCCGCCCATAGCGCCCCTTCGACGTTGGTCTGCATCAGCTTTGCGGAAATGCGCACCCGATCCCCCGAGCGAACCACCGAACCTTCCACCAGCGCGTCCACGTTCAATTCCTGGGCGATTTCCTGCATTGGTTTCTGCGTGTGCCGGTACTGCATCACCGAAGTCCGGGAAATGACGCGCAGTTTCTTGATTTGCGAAAGCTCCGTAATCAGCGCGTCCGTCATCCCTTCGGCAAAATAATCCTGCGCGGGATCGCCGGAAAGATTTTCCAGCGGCAACACCGCGATCGACTGGATCGCGCCGACCGTCACCGATTTTCTCTTCGAAACGGATTTGCCGTACACCCAGTAACCAATTCCCGTCCCCATCAGCAGCAGCAGCGCGGTAATCGCGACATTCCGGATTGTGTGGCTCGAGGAAGCACTTCCCTCGCGCTGCGCCATCACCGTGAAATAATCATGTGTCCGCGAACTGGTGGTCGCCGCTTCCAGCGCCGCACGCACTTCGCCCGCGCTCTGGTATCGTTGCCCCGGATCTTTGTCCAGGCAGCGGTCGATCACGCTCTGCAAAATCGGCGGCAGCGGCGGAGTGATCAGCGGCGCCCGCTCGCGCAGGATGGCCGCGCTCAATTCGAACGCGGTGCCTCCCTTGAACGGCCGCCGGCCCGCGGCCATCTCATAAATCAAAACGCCCAGCGACCAGATGTCGCTCCGCGCGTCGCCGTCTTCCCCCTTCAGCACTTCCGGCGCGACGTAAGGGAGCGTTCCGGTGAACGTGTGCTGCGATTCCCAGGACTTGTCGAAGCGCGTCGTCTCGCTCCCGCCTTGCCCGGCATCAAGCCGTCGGGATATTCCGAAGTCCAGCACCTTCAGCCGCCCCTGCGGCGTCACCATCACATTTGCCGACTTCAAATCGCGATGAGCGATTCCCCGGCTGTGCGCGTGGCTTAATGCGTCGGCAAGTTGCATGCCGTAGCGCTCCACCTGATCGAGCCCCATGCCGTTCGAGGGAATTTCCATGGTCAGCGCCCGGCCTTCCACGTACTCCATCGCGATGTACGGCTTGCCGTCGATTTCGCCCACTTCATAAACGGTGCAGATGTTCGGGTGGTTCAATGCAGAGATGGCGCGCGCTTCCTGCAGCACATTTTCATGGCTGGCGGAGGCGCCGGCAGGAAGGACTCCCAGGAATTTCAGCGCGACGTCGCGCTGGAGCTTTTCGTCACGGGCGCGATACACCACGCCCATGCCACCTTCGCCGAGCTTTTGTTCAATTAGGTAGTGGCCGAATCGTTGCCCTAGCATGGCGATGCTGTCTAAAAGAGTTCAACATAGCCTTCGCCTCGGGGCAAGGAAAAGTCGCGTTCTCTGTAGGGGATACAAAGCGCGGTCAGGCCACGCGGTTCAGTTTATTGGTGCCGCGATCCACCAGAAACACGGCGCCGACGACCAGCGCGGCAGCAACGCCGACTTTCAGCGTGATTGTTTCTCCGCCATACAGCCATCCGAGCAGGACGGCTACCACCGGGTTCACATAGGTGTGCGTGGCCACCAAAGTGGGCGAAAAGTGCTCCAGCAGCCAGTTATAAGCCGTAAAAGCGATGATCGAGCCAAACACAATCAGGTAGGCGAAGGCCAGCCAGGATTTCGTGGTGATATTCGCAATCGACAAATCTTTCGCTTCACCCGCCAGCGTGCCGGTTGTCAGCAGCATCGCGGAACCGGCCAGCAGCGAAAGCGCGGAAAGCAGCAACGGGCTGCCCGAAAGTTTCGACCGGCGCGAATAAATGATTCCCGCTGACCAGGCGATCGCCCCGACCAGCACGGCGATCGGTCCCAGTGATCCGCGCGAACCGGCTTCCAGGCCAGTGCCGCCCACAAGAATCCCCACGCCGACAAGGCCAAGCAAAATTCCGGCCAGCAGCATCCCATTCATGCGCCACACGCGCGCCGCCGCGGAGGACATCAGGAAAACAATGATGGGTTCAATCGCGATCAACAGCGAGCAGAGTCCGCTCGGCACAAACTGTTCGGCCCAATGCAGCGAGCCGTGGCCCAGCAGGAAAAAGAAAAACCCGATAACTACGCTGGCCCGCAGCTGTGCCCATGTGGGCCGCTGGCCCTTCGCCAGTGCCCAGGCAAGCAGAACGCTGCCGGCGACCAGATGCCGGAATCCCGCGGTGTACAGCGGCGGAATGGTTTCGACCGCATAGCGGATCGCAAGGTAGGTGGAACCCCATATGACATAAATCGCGAGAAATGCCAGGATGACGCGGATCCGCATGGAGCTATGCGCCGCCTTGGCTTCGAGCAGTGCCGTTTGTGCCGTAATCGTTTGGGTTGTGTCGCTCATACCTGCTTCCTGTAACGAGCTAAAGATGCTATACTCATTTCACAGACTATCTGCTGTCGTGTAATGAGTCAAGGAGTTTTATTTCATTACTATGGTCCCCGCTTCCCACCAGTTCCGCATCCACAAATTCGGCCAGGCGGCTCCCTGGGTGGATCTGGCTAACAGTGAGATGTGGGACGGCTACGGCCACCTCACCGATTTCCTCGACGACCCGCAATGGATCAGCGACTTCCTGGAGTTCTGGCGATTCCGTGTTTCCACGCCGGGCCCCGCGGTCCTGCGCGATCTCCGCGAACTGCGGAAACTGCTGCGCGGTTTCGCGGAAAAGACCACAAACGGCGCTGCGATTCAACCGCGCGATTTGGAAGCGCTGAACTCATGGTTGAAAGTACCTGTGTTTCGCCGGCTTGTGGAGAACCAAAATGGGTTGCGGCTCACCCATGAACCCGTACAAATTGGCTGGCCCGCGGTGCTCGCCTTGATTGCCGATTCGCTTGCCGAGGCGCTGGCCACCCATCAGCACGATCGACTAAAAATCTGCGCCAACTCCGATTGCGCCTGGATCTTCGTGGACCGCACCAAGGGCAGAGTCAAGCGATGGTGCAGCGACGCCACCTGCGGAAATCGCGATCGCGTGCGCCGTTCCCGCGCCGCTCACAAAGCCTAGAAGCCCTCTCATAAACAGAATTTGTAGGGGCGGGGCTCGCCCCGTCCGCTGTTGCAACACCACCAAAACTCAATTTGGGCAACGATGTCAACCGAGCCAATCCAGCCGATTTCCAGCGAGAGCGCTCTTAGAGCGGCTTCCGAAAGAACAAGCAGTAGCCGTCCTCCGGCCAGTCATCAAACGATTTATCCAGCTTGAATCCCGCAGCCATCAGCTCCTCCACCAGGATTTTCTTCGGGATTCCATGCCCGCCGCGATTGCTCGGCACGCCCTTCACCGGGTCCGATTCCGTCAATGACTTGCGCGGAGCAAAGTCAATCACTGCCAGCAAGCCGCCGGGACGCAAAGAACGCATCAGGCTAGCATCCATTTCGTTGGGGGCGGTGAAGTGGTGGTACACGCGGCGAAGAATGATGGCGTCGCAACAGTTGCCGGGGAGTTTCGTTTCTTTTTCGGCAGCCGCCAGAATTTCAACGTTTTTTATTTTTTTGCCGCTCGCGGCTTTTCGCAGCGCGGCAACTTTATCTTCGTCCAGTTCCGTCAGGTAAACCTTCCCGGTTTCTCCAACGGCAGCCGCAGCGGCAAACCCGATTTCCCCTTCGCCCGCCCCAACGTCAGCAATCACCTGGCCGGTTTTCCAATTCATTACCCGCGCCAGGCGTTGAATTTCACTTTCGGAAATTGCGGAGCAAAGGGAAACAAAAACAGCGAGAAGCAGCAGGCCGGAAAAGAGGAATCTCCGTTTTAGCATATAAACCCCCGCTGTTAGACGGATGGCCAGCGAAATGGTGTCAAACGCGGGCGATTATGCTCGTCGGTTGCGAACCAGCGACAGAAATTCATCGCGGGTCTGCTTGTTGTGGCGAAAGGAACCCAGCATCGCGCTGGTGACCGCCTGCCCGTGCTGCTTCTCCACGCCGCGCATCTGCATGCACAGGTGGCGCGCTTCAATAATCACGCCCACGCCTTCCGGGCTGATCTTTTCCGAAATGGCTTCGGCGATCTGGCTGGTCATGCGCTCCTGGATCTGCAACCGCCGCGCGTACATGTTGACCAGCCGAGCGATCTTGCTGAGCCCCAGCACCCGCTTGCTGGGCAGGTAGGCGACGTGGGCCTTGCCGAAAAAGGGCAGCAGGTGGTGTTCGCACAAGCTGAAAAATTCGATGTCCTTCACCACCACCATCTCGTCGTACGACACGCTGAACGTCGCGCCATTCAGGACGTTGTCCAGATTCTGGTGGTACCCGCTGGTCAAAAATTTGATGGCCTTTTCGAACCGCTCCGGCGTCTTGCGCAGTCCTTCGCGCTCCGGATCTTCGCCCAGCAGCGCAATCACCTTGCGCATGTGGTCGGCGATGCACTCTTTCGGCGTCTCGACTTTCGGTTCATTCAGGAATATTTCCGTTGGTTTCGTCACTGGCCCATCTCCTCTTGGCAAACCGCCAAGCAATCCTAAAGTCCTTCCCCGGCGTATTCGAACGTGTTGTTGCCCGTCTCTTCGACCCGCACGCGCTCAAGTTTCGCCTTCGGGAAGCCTTTCAGGCGCGCGAAAATCTCTCTGCAAACATTCTCCGTGGTCGGCACATTGTCGCGGAACGCGGCGACATCCTCGTTCAGCGATTTGTGGTCGAACGGTTCAATCACTTCCCTCTCCACAAAACTGTCCAGATCCGCAAGGTTCGCGATCATGCCCGTAGCGGGATCCACCGCTCCGGACACGCTGACCTCCACCACGTAATTATGGCCGTGTCCGTGGGGGTTGTTGCATTTCCCATAGACGCGACGATTCTCTTCCTCGCTCAACTTCGAACTGTGCAGCCGGTGCGACGCCGAAAACCGGTACCGCCTCCCCAATTCGATTTTCAGCCCGCCGGTCATGCGCCCTGCGCTCCGTTCCGGTAACAATCCGCGTACAAGTCCGGCGTCTCATACAAACGCACTTTGTGCAGCCGCCCTTTATTTATTTTCGGCTCCAGAAGATTCCAGATGACCCGGGCGATGTTTTCGCACGTGGGAATCTGGTCCTTCAATTCGGCCACCTCGTAATTCAGAAACCGGTGATCCATTCGCTGCGTAATTTCCCGCTCCAGAATCTCTTTCAACTCTTTCAAGTCCAGAACCATCCCAGTCACGGGATCCGGCTCGCCCGCCACGGTCACTTCCAGCGTGTAGTTGTGCCCATGGCCATGAGGGTTATTGCACTTTCCAAAAATCCGCTTGTTCTCCTCCGCGCTCAACGCGGGGTTGTGATAGAGGTGCGAGGCAGAAAACTCCAGTTTTCGCGTCAGATAGACCATATGCTCTTCTATCCTTTGGATGCGCGGGGGGCACCCACAGGATACGCGCGTCCCTTCCATTCCAGCCGTCCGCTGCGGTGGCTGCGATAAGAAGCCCAGAGCAATGCAGCGAACAGGATGCGACCCTGGATCGCATAAACCAGCAGTCGCGGAGAAAAGCCGCTGGATTCAAGCTCCGCATCATAAGCGATCAAGATTCCCAGAAGCCCCACCACAAATACGCTAGCGGTGAAGAAAACGGATTCCGTGATTCCGCCAATGGTCACCGTGGCCAGCAGCGTCAGCAGAACCGGCAACATCGCCCGTGCAACCTCCGTTTTGACGGCCTTCAGACTTCCGCCCATCAGTGAATAGAGATTCTTGTTCCACCCTTCCCACATCGCCGCAAACGAGCGATACATCCGCACGCGCACAATTCCCTTCCCGCTGCCGAACCAGGGCCGGTAACCGGCGGCCTTCACCCGCGCAGCCAGCGCCACATCCTCCAGCACTTCGCTGGCAATGCTGGCGTGGCCACCGACGGCGTCGTAAGCGTCGCGGCGGATCAGGATGAACTGCCCATTGGCGGCAGCGGTCGCATTTTTCCGGTCATTCACGTCGGCAAAACGAAACCGCTGATTCAGCCGCGTGAACACGTACGGGATGACCGCCTTTTCGTACCAGGTTTGCATCACCTGCTCCGGCGAGAACGAAACCAGCGCCGCGTCATTTTCCGCCGCAATCATCAGGGCTTTGGCAGCGGAATCCTCAGAGTGAACTGCATCCGCGTCCGTGAACAGCAGCCACTCGCCACGCGCTTCCTTTGCGCCAACCCACACGGCGTGATTCTTCCCCACCCAGCCCGCAGGCAACTCGAGCGATTCGAGCAATCTTACCTTCGGGTATTTGGCGGCAAGAGACCTCACAATCTCCCCGGTACGATCCGAAGACTGGTCGTCAATCACCAGAATTTCCGCAATTTCTTCCTGCACCGCCAGCGATTCCACGCAAGCCGCAATCACCGCTTCTTCATTCCGCGCGGGGACAATGGCGCTGACTCGTCCGGTATTTGAAGAGGGTTGGCTCATGGGTAGTCGGAGTGATACCTAGCTTTTCGGCGCGGGTTCTGTGCGTTATTATAGCTTTATATGAGCAACGTCCTCCGTAAAATCATGGCCTGGGGCAGCATGGGTTTCGCCTTCGCCGTCCTGGCCTTCTTTACCCTCCCCCACTATCGCCAGGGCGAATCCTCCGTCGCCGGAAAAACCGCGGAAGACATCCCGCTCGACCTGAACGGAAAGGCCGCTCACCTTTCCGACCTGCGCGGCAAAGTAGTAGTGCTGAATTACTGGGCCACCTGGTGCCCCCCATGCGTTGAAGAGACGCCCTCCCTGATCGAACTGAACAAGCGCCTCGCCTCACGCAATGGAGTGGTCCTCGGCGTGAGCGTGGACGACGACGAATCGGCTTACCGCAAATTCATTCAAGACCACGGCATCAATTTCCTGACGTCCCGCGACCCTTCAAAGAAATCCGCGCAAGACTACGGCACGGTAATGTATCCGGAAACCTACATCATCGATCGCAAGGGAAAAATTGCCAGGAAAGTAATCGGGCCTCAGGACTGGAACTCCGCGGAAATGGCCGCCTACTTCGACGCGCTGCTCGGCCAGAACTAAGCAGCTACCAGCAGTTATTCCACAAAGCTATTCTTGTTTTGCAGCCGCAAGCCACGCCGCCGAATGATTCAGCTTCACTCCCACCTCCCGCAACTCCGCCAGCACGTGCGCCACTTCTTTGTCCTGCACAGCGCGAATCAAGTCTTCCAGAACGGTGGTGTCGAACTTCGCCTTCAGCGCATCCAGCGCCGTGGCCCGCACGCAATACTCGGTGGCGATTCCAGCCACGCCGACGCGGGTGATCCCTTTCTCCTGCAATTGCCGCTGCAATGAAGTCTCATCAAATCCGGAATACCCCGCGCCATTCACCCCGACGCCCTTGTGAATCACAACATCGTCCGCGCCGGCGGCGACCGGCGCCATAAGTTCAGCGCCCCGCGTCCCAGCCACACAATGCGCCGGCCAAGGCCCACCATTCGCCTTGAATGAACTGTGATTGCCCGGGTGCCAATCCTGTGTGAACACGACCAGCGTCCCCTGCCGCCTCGCCAGC
>Ga0210389_10000161_pt1 | contig 68250 bp, 60 predicted proteins | sample IncBWH28OmetaG_FD_160127 | JGI IMG/M metagenome (GOLD analysis project Ga0210389, IMG submission 160127) | Forest soil microbial communities from Barre Woods Harvard Forest LTER site, Petersham, Massachusetts, United States - Inc-BW-H-28-O ...
GTAAGGCTCGGCCACTTCTCGGTACCCCTCCCAAAGCGGATCCTGAAGAATGTCGGTGACGACAACAGGTTCTCTGCGGTACATGGCTGTGCCGCACGATCCTGCCTTCGGTCCGATAGAAACCCCGTCGATGGCATCAATATAGGACTTGGGAAGACTCGGGGCAGCGCCATGCCGCACATGCTGCCCATCGTTGTCGAGGAGCAGCACCGAGCAAAGCAATCCGGTAAATTGGGCTTCCACCACGCGCACCAGCTTCTCCAGTGTTTCTTCCAAAGGAGAATCGCGAGCGATCATCTCCAGGATACGACTCTCTCCGTCACGCAGCGCTTCTGCCCGCTTGCGCTCGGTCACGTCCATCAAGGTGCCGACGATCTCCGTGACTTCGCCTGCCTCATCCATCACGGGCCGAGCGATCGAGTGAAGGTGTTTTATTGCTCCGTCCGGAAGAACAATTCTCCAATCAAACTCGGAGTCCTCCTTCATAGTGGTCTCCATTTTCGCCTTCAGGACGATTGCGGCCCGATCTTCCGGGTGAACTCGTTCGAGGATGTCCGACCATGTGGGTTTAGTTTCTTCGGGGTCATAGCCGAAGATGCGAAAGGTCTCTTGCGACCAGAAGCGAGCGTCGGTATGCAAATTCCAAGCCCAACTTCCACTCTGGGTCAGCCTTTGCGCTTGAGCCAAGTAACGCTCGCTCCGCCGTAGGGCCTCCTCTGCTCGCTTGCGATCCGTAATATCCGTCACCGCGCCCACGAATTCAAAGTCACCCGAGTCATCGTTGGTTGATGAATGACCCACGACTCGAAGGTATTTCACCGAGCCATCCGGCATCAGCAGCCGATGTTCAACATCGAAAGGCTTCCTGTCCCGTGCTGCTCGATCGATTGTTTCTTGGGCCAAAGCTCTGTCCTCTGGATGGGTTCGTTGCAATATCACTTCCACCGTCGGTTTGTTGGCGGGATCGTAGCCAAAAATTCGAAAGGTTTCATCAGACCAGACGATATCCCCGCTGGAGACACTCCAGCCGAAACTGCCGGTGTGGCTCACTCTCTGCGCCTCTGCCAAATAGGCCTCGCTCCGCAGCAGCGCCTTTTCGGCGCGCTGACGTTGGAGCACTTCCTTTGTCAGTTCGCTGTTGACGGCAGTGAGTTGGCTGGTCCGCTCTGCGACACGTTGCTCAAGTTCCTCATTCAGACGTCTAATCTCAGCTTTAGCTTGTTTGTGCCCCGCGGTTTCGATGACATCCCAATCGCCGCGCCGCTTGGTTACCGCAAACTGATGGGTTCGCACCACATCCAGGATTTCAGCAGCCCCGCATGCCGCGAGCGGGTACGTGCATAACACCGCCAGGCGCTGATCGGCGACCGCCTGGTTGAGTGACTCTTCGTATTCACAGAAGTCCTTCCAATCCTTCTTTTCGAGCCATGCAGTATCTCCGGTAACTCTTACGCCGTCGTACCCTCTGGCCGATGCGTCCGCGAGTTTCTGGTTCCAACCACTAATCACTCGATTGAGATCAAACTCGCCATCCGGGAAATACCAGTCGCGAGCCCCGACAATCTCTATGCTTTGGTCCGTAAGGTATCGATCGAGATCGGGTACGGCTTGCTTCAATGCACGGGTTGCTTCTTCCACGGCAACAGGTTCGGCAACCACCCACAGGCAGAACTCCCGGCTCTCCAATCCAGCTTTGCAGTAGGAGACCAATGTTTCGAGGAGATCCGCTTTTGTCTCGTAGAAGAGACAAAAGTGTGTTCCCCACGGCATGTTGCCGACGACGTCGACTCCGGTCTTCCGCATCTCGCTTGTTCTCACGGCTATCTCCTAGGCTTCATCTTGGCGGAGCTGAGAAATCCAGTGATGATTGCGACCAAGGGAGGCAAAACGATGTCTCAGGATCAGCGGGTAGGAACGTCATTGATGGAGAGCTCCACCGAGCTATGGCTTACCTGGCCTGGATCGCGCGGGCATAACCTTTAGGAAGCATAGCCCAACAGGGTCAGGCTGACAATCGGGAAACGACGCCTCGATAGAGATGGGGTTGGACCCGGGCCAGTCGTTCGGACTCCAGGGGCGTTCGAGCACGTTGCGGGCAGGCACGGCCCATCGCTCGACAGATGGACTTCCTTCCTGTTCCGAGGATGGCTTCCATCGCTGCTCTCCTCATTTTGCAAAATCTGAAAGAGAGCGCACTATCTTCCCGTCGGAGAGGAGACCGTTTGGGGCTGTAAGTCCGAAGCAAAGGAGGATCCAGCGTAGCCTGCGACCACCAGCAGAAGGCTCACCATCATTAGCAGAAAGACAGCAGAAGCAAATCCCCAAGCCAGTCTCACGACTGCGAATGCTTCAAGCTTCACACCGTTCGGGCGCATGAGTTTGTTCTCCATGTCTTTAGTTACGCTCTCCACCGAGGCGGGACGCCATCGCGGGTAGTTCAATTCCTGAAAACGATTGCGAATTCACGGACGCCTCCTTGCTGGCGAACTCATGGCAAAACCACTTCCGAGTCTCCTCCTGCAGCATTCAAATTCCAGGAGGTCTTGTTCCAAACAAAAAATCGAATATGACAGCCCCGCCTGTCGACTTCTGGGCGGGGCTGCTCGCCAAAGAACGCGAAAAGTGGAGCGCTCCCAGACTGAGTGAGGGAACTACATGCCATTCTGCTCAAAGACCAATGCTTCTTTGTTATGAGCGAAGTCGATCTCTTTGAGCGTTTTGTTATCGGCTTTGGTGTCAGTCACGATATCGTCTTGAACCACTTCAGGGACGTTCGTCTTCAATGTTCCTGGCGCTGTGGCAACAGTCTTTCCATCGCGCACAAAATTCACCTGTAGGTCCGGCCCGGTGCCTTGCCACTCGACCTTGTACGTGCCAGGTTCGAGTTGCGTGCTACCGATTTGCACGGAAAATGGAATCTCTACTGAGTGCTGATTCTTGTCCCGTGCGAAAGCACACACCGAAAACATTAGGGCGAGCATCGATAGAAGTGCCGTGTACTTTAATTGCTTCATTAGTTCCTCCGTTGAAAGTTAAGCAGCCGCCCCACCCTGACAGATGAGTCTGCTACTCAGACAGTGAATGTCTCTTTCAATAGATGCGGATAATTGATTTGAGGTGCATTCATGGTCGTTTCCCGATGTAACTATGCGTAAATATTCGTAATCATTATTGAATCGGCTGGAAAAAGTTCTGCCGCGTGTCCGCCCGTTGACACTTGCTTGATTCGTAGCAGCCTATGCTCTCTGCGCTTCGCGCCTTAACGCGCGATCCAGCGTTTGGTCGAGAGCGGCCTTGACCTTCTCGTATTCGGATTGGGGGATTTTGCCCTGCTTGCGTTCCACTTCAATCTGGAAAAGTTCTTGCTTGATTCCGTTTCATCAGCATGGAGGAGGGTGCTGCAGCAACCTGTGCGCGCATTCTGTCCAAAATGCCGGCATCGGGCCGCTCGTAGTAACCTTCTTGTTGCCTATTAGTTTCCATGGAAGAGCTACCCTTTTGGCGCCTCAAGGCCCGTGACGTGGACTGCTGCCGCGATGCAACGTAGATGGCGCCAATGATCAAGACTGCGGCAGAGCCACCCAGAATCCACCACCGGTACTTTTGCAGCGGATCTGGAGCGTCGATCGGCGGGCCCAACCCGCCACCTGAACGTTCGTTGGAATCGGCACGAGGAGCGCTGCCAACGGACTTGTCCTCACTCTCGACCGAGCGTTGCGCGCCGCTTTGCTGGCCGGCTTCGAGCGTGCCTTCGCCCGAAATGTTAAACGCGAGATTCTGCCCGCCGCTGGTGTTTGCCGCCGTGCGCACTGTGGCATCGGGCTGGTTCGAATAGCTCATCAACTTGAAGGAGGTCGAGGCATCGGCCGCGTGGAACTGTACCGCTTTCGGCAATATGACAACGAAGTTCCGCAGGGGATAAATCGACTTAGGATCAAGCTCGGCGCTGCCACTATAAGGAAGCTCGTATTCCACCTCGAAATGCGTGAACCCAGGTCGCATCGGGAAAATAAACGAGTAGCGATTCTTCTCACGTTCGGCTACGGGAGCGGACTTCAAAGGCTTTCCATTTTCGCCGGTGGCCGTAGCAGAATCGCCAATGATGTGTGCGCCATCGGGAATGTAGAACTCAAGATTGTGATCATTCATCTGGGTGCGCGGAGGATTGGAGGTGTTTCGCACTCCAAAATCCCGAGTCACTAAAATGTGACCTTGCGCCGTTTGAATGCGCATGATATCGACGACCACTTGGACGCCATCTACTCTTTTTGCGACATCGCAAACGTCGATAGCTACCGACGTCGTTCCCGGCAGCGCTACGCCGTGATAGGCTACGCCCTGATGGATTGCGCGAACCAGGTGCGGCGACTGCAGGTCGTCGAGCTTGAGACTAAACTGGCCCGCGGCGTCCGTCTTGGTGCGACCCGATTCTTCCATCCCCTGACCCAACTTAAACACTACGATTTCGTCTCCTGCGGATGGCTTGCCGGTCGTCGAGTCTTTCACTCTTCCGGTCAGAGTCTGAGCGGAGGCGAAAGAGGTCAGCAGGAGCACGATGAGCGCGACACGGATACTTGTGCCGTGTTTCTTGCTCGCTGCGGTTGGCGCAAGCGGCGCAGTTCCTCGCCCGGTTCCCGATTTCTCACTAGAAGCGCGTTCTCTCGGGATGACGTGCCATAGAGTTTTCACACGTGTGCTCCTTTCAAACTTTGGTGCGCGAAACTCCCGATTTGCGCCATTAAGATCCTCCCGGTTTGCAGAGCAGTAACGTGAGTTCGTCGGAATGTTTGAGACCGGCGGTTTTGCTCGCAGGTTTGGATCCTATTTTGCCGCATTCATCTGATTCGTGGATCGCGTCGTGAACTGGCTAACAACGCTCGTTGCCGGATCGGGAATACCGTTGGCCTGCTCTGAGTAGACCTTGTAGTAATACGTGGTGTCAGGCTCCAGATGGTGTATGCGGACCCGAAAGACCATCTCACTGTGAGCCGGGTTAATTCTGGTTGGAGACTCCGCCGTTGAGTCAAGGTGATTGGGATCTTTGCCGTACTGCACGATGGCGTTGTGCAGGATCGTGCCCCCGGGATTTTGCGTAGTCCAAGTGATGAAGGCTAACGTGTCGGTAACGGATTCGACTGCCGGGATGGCGTTAGCTTGAGCGGGGCTCGAACTCTCACCGGCATGCGCTAGGGGTGGTTGTAGAAACAACAAGCCCATGGTCATGCCGATGAACGCGAGCGTGATGCGTAACGCATTTATGCTGATCATCTTCAAATCCTCCCTCGGGCACTTGCGAGATCGACCTTCGTTCTTTTTCATTTCGTTCATTGAATAAGGCGGCTAAGGCGGCGAGAGTCGTGGGGCGAACCACAGGGTTCGCCCCACATAGTATTTAGCGAAAGTTAGTTATGGCTTATAGCCGTCTACGAGAGTGTTCAAGAAAGCGACAATGTCGTCTTCTTCCTCAGGCGACAACCCTAGTTTCCCGATCGTCAGGTTTTCGTTGTTAGAATCTTCCGGCATCGGCCAACAGGTCACCTTCTCAATGGTTCCTTCCGGGCAATGGCCGGACAGCACGTTGTAGGGGTATACATCACGCGTGTTGTAGAAGTGGACTACTTCCTTCAAGCTCGTGAGATACCCGTTGTGCATGTAAGCTTTCACGAAGCCCGTGTACGGCACCTGTGCCGCGTTGCGCGCCGTCGAGGTTTGGAATTTTCCCTCGAACTGTGGCAGTAGCGTCCCCCAGCTCAAATTAGGAGGAGCACCGTAGTAGCCGTCGAGGAATAGGCCCATTCCCTCATCTGTGAAGCCGAAGCCGAGTGGGTTGGCGGTAAATCCCCATTGATCCGGAGTGTCCTCCGAATACCACGGGAGCTTTACGTTCTTGGGAAGACCGAGATTGTTGTATGTGGTGTCGGTGAATAACGGTTGAACACTCGCGGCCTGGCCGGTATCGCTTCCGCCCGTTAGGGTGCTCGACCTGCCATCGAGATGGCAGGTGTTGCAGCTGCCTTTTCCGCGGAACAGGTCATACCCGTTCTGCTCCTGTGGGGTGAGGGTTACCTTCGTTGGATTCGCAAGGTAATAGTCGAACTTCGACGTGAAGGGACTGACGCTGTCAGAACCCTCGTAACTGGCAATCGCCTGCGCAAATTCGTCGAAGTCCTTGTTAGAGAGGGTGCGATCAGAGGTGCTGAGCTGAACCGGACTGGTATTTCCGCCAAGCGAAGCAGCGCCCGCCGGTGTGCTGCATATGGTCGCGACGTTGGAAGGCCAGGCAATTTCCAGCGAGCCCGCACCCCAAACCGTCTCGAAGAATGACTTGTAAGCGCTCTGCGAGAGCTTCCAGACTACGCAAGCAGAATCTGGGTTGGCCATTTCTTGGGTATCCAACGGCGGACCCTGTGCCTGGTGAGCAGAGGAATTCTGCAGCCTGTAACCGCTCGCCCGGCCATCCCAGAAGTTGCCACCGTAGAAATCAGCTTGGCTTTGGTTGTAGTGTAAGGGGGGGAAGTAAGTCGCATAGGTGTAGCCTTGCGGGTTCCGCTTCGCAATCCGGTTGTTGGGATAGGCTCCGTGGACTGTGATAGGAACCGACCCCGGGTTCGATCCGCCCGTGAATACGCTCAAGATCGATGCGCCGTTGGCATAACCCGCCGCTGGGTCATGGCAGTAGCTGCAGGCGATGTTATTGTTTACGGATAGGTTGGGGTCGAAGATCTCAAGCTTGCCCAGAGTCTCGACTTGATGGTACGGATCCAGTTTCCCTGACTGCGCTGCGGCCAGAGCCTGGGCTTCGAGCTTGGCTTCTTCAGCCCGAATTCTCTTTGCGTCCGGATCGTTCGCGATGATGCATTGAAGGTCAAGCCTTTCGCCCTTCAATATGCATTGCTGATCGGACGGCGGAATTTGATATCCAGATGGAAGTTGAAAATTGAGCGGCGGTGGTGGAGTGCCTTGTGCTGGCGCACCTGGAACTACCATTAACATAGCGAGCGCAGTCAGACCCGCTGTCGAGAGCAGTGAGAATCTATACGAACACTTCATGCAGCTCACGGTTCCTCCTTACTACTTCGGGTTCGCGGTGTTTCGCGGTGACCAGCTATCAGCAAGTTACGTACCACGGCTTTCTACTGTGTTCAGCAGCGTCTTATCCTGGTTACGTGGTCAATGCTGAGATGGCGACTAAGTCGGCGAAAGGAAACTAGTCTCCGAAGAAGAGACGGGGAAGAGAGTCTTTGACTGGTCCTCACCGATCAGGATGAAAGGGCATACCTGGGTGCCCAGCACTGGCGGGCTCAGGCGTTTGCAGCTCAAGATTCACGACGACCGGCTCCTGTCCATTTCTCACGACTACGGCTTCGCACGTCTTATTCGGATCAGCATTAATCTCCTGGTGTGGCACATAGGGGGGGACGTAAATAAAATCTCCGGTTCCAGCTTCGTCACTGAGTTCCAAACGATCGCCCCAGCGCATCCGCACCCGTCCTTTCAGCACGTACAGCACGGTTTCCAGCTCTCCATGGTGGTGCGGTCCTGTCTTCGCATCGGGTTGGACGACCATGGTTCCAGCCCACAACGTGGCCGCTCCGGTCTTCGCGTGAGTAATTGCGGCGGCCCGCGCCATGCCCGGCGTCTGTGGCGTATTCCTGTCCATCTCGGCGGCGCGTACGATCTTGACTCCGTTCTTACTCCAGTCCATAACTAAAGCTTTCTCCCGAAGAGCGCAGTTTGATGTAAGTAGGTGATTCAGTGCGTGGTGCCAAGCATTCCGTAAATGCTCGCTCCAATGACAGTTAAGATCATCCCCATGGCGATAATGATTGCCGCTCCACTAATGACTTGGATCATGACGATGGCGCGGTTTGCGATTCTTGTATGCATAGGTCATCTCTTATCCATCAGGCCGAGCATTTTTGAGACCATGCGCTCATCGGGTATTCACCGCAGATTGCCGCTCGTCGAGGTGAGATGCCCATGTCCGTGAATTGACTCCTATCGACAGAGGTGTCGAAATAGGGACCGTCGCCATCGCCAGGACGCAAGGTTAATCCCTCCTTTGAACTTAAGAAAATCGTGCTTCCGCCCGGCCTCAAAATTGCGGCAAGCCTAAGCAGTTGGGCGTCACCGGTAAACTCAATGATGAGGACACTGAAATCAATTGTGGTGTTGATAGCCGTAGCCGTGGTTGTTGAACAGGTTGGGACCGCGCGGCATGCTGGTATCGAGGCGAGAAATCAGGGACTGCCGCTTTTGTCGAATCCAGAAACTACGCGAGTCCTGGTGCGGGCTTGTGCGAACTGCCACTCCAATCACACCGACTGGCCTTGGTACAGCCATGTTGCGCCGGTCTCCTGGTGGATCGCGCGGCACGTGCGCGAAGGCAGGGACAGGCTAGATTTCTCCGAGTGGGAAACGTATTCGCAACCGCAGAGGCGCGACAAATTGGTATCGATCTGCGGGCTCATATCGACAGGCAGGATGCCGCCGCCGCTGTACAGCTCCATGCATCCCGAGGCGAACCTCACCGAAGCAGAAAAGAGAGCAGTGTGTGCCTCGGTGAAGGAAGAGACCGCTGGCGCACAGCTTCCCTAGGTGTTACGTCGGGGAAAGCAGAATTAGTATGCGACCTCGACCGTTGGGGAAGCAAGCCCGACAGGCAATGGTTCGAGAGTGCGGCAGGCCCGTAACGAGCCCAGCATGAATCAGACCGCGCTCGAAGTCAACCTGTTACCGAGTTCGAGGGAGTAGACTCGATACCTGCCACTTCTTCCATCCGCCGCAGCACAGCAGAGAAATCTTTTTCATCGTTACCAGCCAATTCTTCGGAGTTTACGTAGAAGGCAGCTTCTGTCGCGGGCATAGAGACATGTTCTTTTGCCGCCGCCTTCAGAATCAATTCAAAATCTTTATTCATCAGGCGCAGGGGAAATTGCGGGCTGTAATCGTTGACTGCCGCTCTAGCCAGCTTTCCCAGATGAGCCGGAGCGATTACAGCTGTCTTTGACAAGACTTCGAGCAACCTTTCGCGATCAAGGCCAGCTTTTTCCCCAAGGACCACAGCCTCAGCGATCGCCTGCATGCCAACCCCCAGCAGCGTGTTGACGACCAACTTCATGGCCGTTCCGGATCCAGAATCGCCCAGGAGGAAGTACTGCTTTGCGATGGTCTGGAATATCGGCTTAGCGGCACGGAACACTTCGCGATTGCCGCCAGCCAGTAGCGTCAGAATGCCTTGCTCAGCGGCAGGAGTGCTGCCAGAGATGGCCACGTCCAACACTTCGATGCTACGTCGGGCCCCGAGGGCGTGTAGTTCGCGTGAGGTCTCTGGAGAGATTGTGCTCATCTCGAGCACCACTGTTCCTGGTCGTGCGGCAGCAAACACTCCCTCCGCCCCTGTATACACGCTCCTCACTGCGTCATCGTTGGTCAAGCAGGAGAGAACCACATCGACTGTGCTCGCCAGTTCGTGAATGCTCCTTGCAACGGTTCCACCCCGTCTAGCGAGGGCTTCCGCATTAACGGGATTCATATCGTACGTAAAGAGTTGGTATCCGTGATCAAGGAGTCGTTGTGCGATGCGGCTCCCCATGTTTCCTAAGCCGATGAAGCCGGCTTTTATCCGATCCGCCGTAAAAGATTCCATAAGGTCTCCGTTATTCTTGAATGACGAAACATGCCGCTAATCGGCGCTCGTGCGATAAGTGGCGGCGAAAAACGAACCCGCACTTTTCAGCAATGATCACCGCGTGAGCGCAATGGCCAGAAAGATATTCGAAACATAAGTCGGTGCGGGGGGAGAAGCGACGTGAGAAGAGAGAATGAAACCTATTATTTATCATGCTGTTCTTCTCACGGTCGCTTCTTAGGCGTGTTGCTCCTGTATGAGCACATAACCTTCCAAACCGCCTCCATGCGCGTCCGGTTCTTGCTTCGAAACAAAAGTTTCACGAGGGCGATCGAACCAACCAGTTACCAGGCCAGCTTATCTTCACCGAGATCCCACCAATTCGGAGACTTCGGACAGCTCTTCGAATTCATTTTCGGTCAAGCGCAGTGAAGCCGACGCAACATTCTGTTCTAGATGTTCCAGCGAGGATGTGCCCGGGATGGGCAGCATCATCGGGGATCGCCGTAACAGCCATGCCAGCGCGATCTGCGTGACGCTCGCGGCGTGCGTTTCCGCAATCCGGTTCAGCAGCTCCCCCGCAACTTTGCCGGCTCCGAGGGGGAACCAGGGAATAAAAGCGAGCCCGTTGCGCTGGCAATATTCCACCACGTAGTCCCATTCACGGTCGGCAAAGCTATAGCGATTCTGCACAGAGACGATCGGAACAATCTTGCGCGCGCGCTCGATGTGCTCCTGTGTGACGTTGGACAATGCCACCAGGCGAATTTTCCCTTCGTTTCGGAGCTGAGCCAGGGTTTCCACCGAAGCATCGAAGGACACGACCGGGTCAGGAATATGCAGTTGGTAAACGTCGATGCGGTCCAGTCGTAGTCTCTTAAGGCTGCCCTCCACGGCTTTCCGGAGGTGAGAGGGAGTTGCATCGTGGGTCCATTGATTGGGGCCGGGTCGATTCCAACCGCCTTTGGTTGCGATTACCAATCCCTTCGGATAAGGAAAAAGGGCTTCAGCAATCAACTCCTCACTGACATGGGGACCGTAAGAGTCCGCAGTGTCAATGAAATTCACGTCGAGTTCGACAGCGCGGCGCAGAACGTCAAGCGCACCCTTCCGATCTTTCGGCGGGCCCCAGACCCCTTCACCGGTAAGGCGCATAGCTCCAAAGCCGAGACGATTGACGGAAAGTCCTCCACCGAGTGAAACCTTTCCAGCCGTGCTCGCAGAAATGTGCTTCTTCATGATTGACCTCCATAATTCTCGTTGAACTGTTTCACTACTTGGATGCAGAACCGCTTTCTTGTGCAGCATGCGGATTCTTGAGCGACTTCAGGTAGGAGACCAGCTGCCATCGTTGCCGCTCGGAGAGTGTGCTCCAGGAGGGCATCCCTTTGCCGACAGCTCCGGTCGTGATAAACCAGAAGACCTCCCCGTCCGACGCCGATTGCGTGGGTCCTTGGGATACGGCAGGCATCGCCCCGTTTCCTTGCCCATGACTTCCATGACAAGAGCTGCAGTTCGTAGCGTACAGCCTTGATCCCGCTGTGACGGCCGTCTCCTGTCCCGCATATGGGTTTTTCAAACTAACGCTGGATGGAGGTGCGTTATGGAACGGCGTGTCTTGCGCGTGAAGCCACACAGCCAGAACAATCCAGAGAATGGCGCATATGACTGCAGTGAGAAATGATGAGCGAGTACCGAGTTTCAAAATAACTCCTCCGGCGGCTGCTGCTCGCCTTAGCAGTTCGAGAGTGCAGCGCGAGCATAATAATGATGTCAGCCGCTCCTGAGGAGCAGCAACTTCCTTGCCACTGTGGGGTGCGTATACTTTCAACGAAAGGCTAGGTGAGGGCCCTGACGGCGGTGACCGCCTTTCAACACTTGCGTCGAAATAGGGACACCGTACGGGAAAGATTGCCTTTCTCCTCGTATCGAAACCAAATACACCGCTAGGATTTGCGCCAATGGCCGGCGTGCAACGTGGCACGCAGAATGCTGGTCTGGGGGGAAGGGGAGCAAATGATGAAGCTCAAAGTGAATGGGATAGACCGCAGCTTCGATGGCGATCCCGACATGCCCCTGCTCTGGTACGTGCGTGACATCCTTGGGCTGACGGGAACCAAGTTTGGTTGCGGCATCGCCCTGTGCGGTGCCTGCACGGTACACAAGAACGGTGAAGCAATCCGTTCGTGCATTACTCCGATGAGCGCGGCGGCGGGTAGCGAGATTCGGACGATTGAGGACCTCGGGGCAAATGGGCTCCACCCCGTCCAACAGGCCTGGATGGCGCTGAACGTTCCGCAGTGCGGATATTGCCAGTCCGGTCAGATCATGCAGACTGTTTCTTTTTTAAAGACCACTCCCCATCCTACGGATCAGCAAATTGATGACGCCATGGCAGGTAACATCTGCCGCTGCGGAACCTACCAACGGATTCGCCAGGCGATCAAGTCGGCCGCGGGGAAAATCGCATGAGGCAAATCGAAAATGTAAGCCGGCGAAGCTTCCTCAAGGGCGCGTTCGGTGCGGGCGCGCTTATTCTCGCAGTTCGGTTTGTCCCACCGATGCTCGCGCAGGAACAGACGACGGATGGTCAGACCGAAGCGGACAGGACGACTTTTCATCCCAATCTTTTTGTTGGGATTCAGCGGGATGGAACTGTCTACATCGTGGCCCACCGCTCAGAGATGGGAACGGTCATCCGTTCATCCTTGCCCCTTGTTCTTGCGGACGAGCTTGACGCCGATTGGAAGCGCGTGAAGATCGACCAGGCGATTGGCGATAAGCGATACGGAGACCAAAACACAGACGGTTCGCAATCGGTGAGGCGATTCTATGACACCATGCGAGAGTGCGGTGCTGCGGCTCGCTGGATGTTGATCCAGGCGGCGGCGATACAGTGGAAGGTTCCTGCATCGGAGTGTTCCACAGAGATGCATATTGTGGTTCACAAGGCAACGGGCCGGCGCGTGGGCTACGGGCAACTCGCCTCCGCAGCTGCCCGCCTTGCCGTCCCAAAGAAAGAACAGGTCAAGCTGAAAGAGCCCTCGGAGTGGCGGTATATCGGGAAGGGAATGACCAGCGTTGACCTGGAAAACCTCTGCACGGGCAAGGCGATGTATGGAATGGACGCGCGTCTGGATGGCATGGTCTACGCGTCGATCGAGCATCCCCCGGTGTTTGGCGGAAAAATAACAACCCTTGACGATCAGGAAGCGCTAAAGGTCGCCGGAGTGCACCAGACCGTCAAGATCGATCCGTTCAAGCCCCCTGCTGCCTTTCAGCCTTTGGGCGGTGTTGCGGTGATTGCCGACAATACCTGGGCAGCATTCCAGGGACGCAAGAAGCTGAAGATAACTTGGGACAACGGGCCGAACGAATCCTACGACTCCGTTGAATACAAGAAAGAACTAAAGGAAACTGCGCACAAGCCGGGGAAGCTGATCCGCAGCGTGGGCGACTCAGACAAAGAGTTCCTCGCGGGCAATAATGTAGTGGAAGCCGACTATTACGTTCCGCTACTGGCCCACGCGCCGATGGAACCCATGGTGGCGCTGGCGGAATTCAAGGACGGGAGAGTCACGGCATGGGCGCCCACACAAAATCCTCAAGCTGTGCAGGCGATCGTGTCCTCGGAACTGGGCATTCCGATCGAGGATGTGGTTTGCCACGTCACATTGTTAGGCGGCGGGTTTGGAAGGAAATCCAAGCCTGACTACGTTGCCGAGGCTGCGGTCTTGTCCAAGAAGTTGGGCCGTCCTGTAAAGGTAGTGTGGACCCGGGAAGACGACGTCAAGTTTGACTATTACAACGCAGTCGCTGCCATGTACATGAAGGCAGCTGTCGATGACAGGGGCAAACCCACGGCGTGGCTGCAGAGATCAGTCTTTCCACCGATCACCTCTACCTTCGACGTAAATGCAGTTTATGGAGATCCGCCGCACCTCGCACAGGGTTGGACGGACCTTCCCTACGATTTGCCCAACATACGCATCGAGAACGGTCCGGCGCAGGCTCACGTCCGAATAGGCTGGCTGCGATCCGTGGCCAATATCTATCATGCATTCGCGGTCCAGTGTTTTACGGATGAACTGGCTCATCGCGCCAATCGCGATCCCGTGGAGTATCTGCTCGACCTGGTCGGGCCGCCTCGTACGTTAGACTTCACCAACGTGGCGTATCCGAACTATGGTGCGGATTACAAAACGTATCCCTGGGAAACGGGACGCTTGCGGAAGGTTATCGAAATGGTTGCCGACAAATCCGGATGGGGCAAGAAGGAGAGCGCAAAGGGCCATGGGTTTGGATTCGCCGCACATCGCAGTTTCTTGACTTATGTGGCTACAGTGGTTGAGGTGGAGGTGACGGATGACGGCGAGATCCGCATCCCCCGCGTTGACACAGCGCTGGATGCGGGACTCGTCGTAAATCCGGAAGCAACGCGCGCGCAATTCGAAGGCGCGGCGGTCTTCGGCACGAGCATCGTACGCAGTGGGGAGATCACGGCCAAGAATGGCGTGATTCAGCAATCCAACTTCAATGACTATCCCGTGGCCCGAATCAACGAAGCCCCGGCTCAAACCAATGTCTACATTACGGAAAGCTCCGCGCCGCCGGCTGGAGTCGGAGAGCCGGGAGTGCCACCGTTTGTGGCTGCGTTTTGCAATGCGATTTTTGCCGCCACAGGAAAACGGGTCCGCGATTTGCCGCTTTCGAGCAGCAACCTATTCGGGTAGAGTCGCAGAACGCGTCTGCACAGGAGGTCTTTCAGTGACTCTCAATGAGTATGACTCCAATCAATCATGCTTGGATTGTTCCAAGTCGACTGTCCGAGAAAACGTCCTTGCGAATCAGGACTCAGGTTTCAGCAGGAGAGAGTTTCTCGGCATGACTGCCGCATCCCTCTTAATGGCCGGAACGCTAGGCGCGTCCGCAACGGAAGATCGTAAGAATGGCATTCCATATCGGCCGCTGGGTCGCACTGGTGAAAAGGTCTCGCTGATTGGGCTGGGTGGGTATCACCTGGCTCGGCAGAGCGATCCGGAAGAGAGCATACGGATTATTCGCACAGGAATCGATGAAGGGATCAACTTTCTGGATAATTGCTGGGACTACAACGGCGGCGAGAGCGAGATTCGAATGGGCAAAGCCCTGCGCGACGGTTATCGCGGGAAGGCCTTTCTGATGACCAAGATCGATGGCCGCACCAAGACCGCTGCAGCAGCCCAACTCAATGAATCACTGCGGAGATTGCAGACCGATCGAGTTGACTTACTGCAGTTTCATGAAGTGATTCGAGATTCCGACCCAGACCGTGTTTTTGCCCAAGGTGGCGGAATGGAGGCTGTGCTTGAAGCCCAGAAGGCGGGGAAGGTCCGTTTTATAGGGTTCACTGGCCACAAGAGTCCAGACATTCATTTGCAGATGCTGGCCACGGCCTCAAAGCACGGATTCAAGTTCGATGCGGTTCAGATGCCTCTTAACGTGATGGACGCTCACTTCAACAGTTTCGAGAAGAGAGTTTTGCCGGTATTGACCGAGAACGGCATCGGGGTGCTAGGCATGAAATCCATGGGTGACCACGTGATTCTCGAGAGCAAGACTGTTACACCGACCGAGTGTCTCTATTACTCGATGAACCTCCCGACCAGTGTCGTCATCACCGGCTGCGATTCGATGCCGATCCTTGAGCAAGCTCTCCACTCCGCCCGCAGTTTTCAGCCGATGAACTCTTCCCAAGTTGCGGCCCTCCTTGCAAGAACTTCAAAGGCAGCGGAGGCTGGCCAGTTCGAACTCTACAAGACTACTCACCAGTTTGACGGCACCCACGCCAATCCGCAGTGGCTTGGCTAAGGGCAGACGATCTCAGAGTTTCTGGACGAATGCAGAACCGATATGGCTGGGCGTCTTGTTTCAGTAATACATCGTTTTAGTAATACAACTCGGACGGGCCCTTGTATTCCTGAAGGGCATTGCCGCCGTCGATGATGATCAGTTGACCCGTAATGTAGGAGGCGGATTCGGAAGCCAGAAACGCGATCGCGGCAGCGACCTCGTCAGGGCGTCCGGGGCGGCCGAGGGGAGTATTTCTGCCCGCGATGATTTCGTGCTCGGTGGAGGACGCGGTTTCGATCCAGCCGGGGGCGACGGCGTTCACAGTGATTCCCTTGCGGGCCAGTTCGAGAGCGAGACTGCGAGTCATCCCAACCATGCCGGCTTTCGCCGCACTGTAGGCGGTTTCGCAAGGATTGCTCACAACAGGGCCGGTGACAGAAGAAACGTTCACGATGCGCCCATAATTAGCCGCCAGCATGAAGGGCAGAACGGCTTTCGTGATGTTGAAAGCCGTTTTGAGATTAAGGGCAATGCTGTAATCCCACTCCTTTTCGGAAAGCTCCACCAGAGGCAACGAGGTGGTCTCGGTTGGACTGCCGATCTGAGTCATGCCGGCATTGTTAACAAGAATGTCGAGGCGTCCATAGCGGGCCAGGACCTCACCAACCAGTTCCTGAGTGCCCGCGGGATTCCGCAGGTCGGCGGGGAAAGCAAAGACATCCGCTCCGTCTGCGGCGAGTTCGCGGGCGCGCGCTTCAATCCTTTCGGTCGTGGAAGTGATTGCGATCTTCGACCCCTGTTGTGCCAGCAGACGAGCAGTCGCAAAGCCTATTCCTTGCCGACTGCCTGCGCCCGTAACGAGAGCCACTTTCCCGGAGAAGTTCATCGCTTCAATTTCATTCATCGCTCGGAACTGCACCACAAAATCCGCAGGCGGATACGGTTGGATTGGTATTTCTGTTCCAGAACCGATCGCGAAGGGTACGAGCAGGGAACGATTCTATCGAAGCATCAGGTCGCGGTCAAAGGCTTGCGATTTCATCAGCCCCGCTACGATGGCGGTGGGTAGACCGGCCGTTGTGTTGTCGTATCCACCGCATCACGATCGCTCGCGATGCCAGGCCGACTAATCCCTAGCTTCTGCATCTTGTGGATGAGGGTAGTCCGCTTCAGGCCGAGTTTGGAGGCTGCGCCCTTCGGTCCGCCGATCACCCAACGGACTTCCTCTAGCGTTTGCAGAATCAGAGCGCGCTCCGACTCCCTCAGAGTCGTTGCAGCTGTCGAAACAACGACAGGCTGGGCCCCCGTCGTTGGCAAAGGATTGGGAAGCACACCATCATCAGACAGGATTACGGCGCGTTCAACCAGGTTCTGGAGTTCGCGGATGTTCCCCGGCCACTGGTAGGAGTTGAGCGCAGACATCGTCTCTGCAGGAATGTGTTCGATTTTCCGACCCATCCGCCGACCAAAAAGCTCGACGAAATGCATCACCAAGGCGGGAATGTCTTCGGGGCGCGCTCGCAACGGTGGCAACAGGACAGGGAAGACATTCAGCCGGTAATAGAGGTCGCTGCGAAATTGGCCTCGATTCACCATTTCGACGAGATCACGATTCGTGGCAGCCACCAGCCGAACATCCACTTGGTGAGTCCGGGTGCTACCCAGGCGCTCGAACTCCTGCTCCTGCAGTACACGCAGCAGTTTGGGCTGCAGCGCCGGCGGAATATCGCCCACCTCGTCCAGGAAAAGGGTGCCTTTGTCAGCCAACTCGAAACGTCCAATCTTCTGCGCTATGGCTCCGGTGAATGCGCCTTTCTCGTGGCCGAAAAGTTCACTCTCAAGAAGATCCAGGGGAATGGCAGCGCAATTCAGCCTTACGAACGGGCGCCCGCAACGCGAGCTGATGTTGTGTATCGCATGTGCGATCAGCTCTTTTCCGGTGCCGGTTTCTCCATGGATTAACACGGTGGAACCAGTGGGCGCGACTCGTTCGACCTGTTCGAGGACCGCTTCCAGAGCAGGACTGTTCCCTATGACCTGCTCGAATCTTCGCTCATAAGGAGCTTGATCAACAGCTTGTGATATCTGGATACCCGCCACAGAGACCCCCTCGTGCTGCGTACACGCTGTTTGCTGGGCTCAACTTTCCAGGGCTGCCCGAACACTCTCGAGCAAGGCTTCGTCGTCGAAAGGCTTAGCCAGGAACTCTACCGCTCCTGCTCTCAAAGCCTGCATCCGCATTTTCTCGTCACCGTGTGCCGTAATGAAGATGGTCGGAATCCGGCAACGCTCAGCATTCAGCTTGGCCTGCAATTCCAGCCCGGACATTCCGGGCATGCGAATATCAGCAATGAGACATGCGGTCTGGTGATGCTGGCCGGACGTCAGAAATTCTTCCGCGGACGCAAAAGCTAGCGAAGGCAATCCCACCGATTTCAACATGCCTTGCAAGGCACCGCGCATCAAGTCATCGTCATCAACGATCGCTACTAAGTTCATCTTGCTTGGCCTCACGGTAGTTAAAAGTTAGCAGGGTCGTCGAAACTGCACAATCATACTTTGGTATGCGAGAGCTCATACCGCCCACAGCATCTGGAACGTCTTGGAGAGCCTTACGCGAGCCACGGCTGCTGATTCGGACACTATTGAGGCGGCTGCAAAGGGTTATTCGTGGGTGACGGCTTTGCCGGACAGGGTGAACTGAAAACTCGCGCCGCGGGGAGGGTTGTCGGCTGACCACAAGCGGCCGCCATGTGACTCAACGATGGTGCGACTGATCCGAAGTCCCATGCCGGTGCCATGACCCTTGGTGGTAAAGAAGGCATTAAAGATTTGATCCGCCCGCTGCGGCGGAAGCCCCACGCCGGTATCGTTGACCGAGATCAGCACCTGACCATCAACACCGCGCTGCGACTGGATGGTGAGCTCGCGCGTCCCATCCACATCTCTCATCGCCTCGATGCTGTTAATAATGAGGTTCATTAACACTTGTTGCAGTTGCACTCGATCTCCCATGACCTGAGGAAGTCCTGCAGCTAGCTCCGTCCGGATCGATATGGAGTACCGCACGGCTTCACCGCTCAGAAGGGTCACCATTTCTCGAATTGTCTCGTTCAAATCGACCGACTCCCATTGCGGATTAACCTTTTTGAAAAGCAGGCGAGTTCGGCTGATGATCTCCGCCGCACGGGTCGCGTCTTTGACCACTCTGGAGGCGGCCTCGCGAGCCTCTTCCAGATCGGGATGATCGCGATTGAGCCAGCGCAAGCAGGTATTCGCGTCGGTGACGGCGGCGGCAATCGGTTGATTCACTTCGTGTGCCAAGGAGGCGGTTAGCTCTCCCATTGTCGTGATGCGGCTGATGCGTGCAAGATCCGCCTGTGCCTGACGTAAGTCTTCTTCGGCCTGCCTGCGCTCCGTAATGTCGGTGGAGCTGCCAACGAATTGCACTAAATTTCCAGATGAGTCCAAAACGGGATGTCCGACACTGTGGACGTGTCTTACGGCGCCACCTGGAAGAAGAATACGGTATTCAATTTCATAATCTGACTTTTCGTTTATTGCTCGATCGATTGCTCGTTGCCGCCCAGCTCGATCATCCGGATGAATGCGTTCCAGCCGTATATGCCAAGCCGACATGCCCTCTTTGGGATCGAAACCATATACGCGATACCATTCATCGGATAGATGCAAGGCGCGTCTTTCAGCCACTTGCCAGACCCAACTTCCCGTATGTGTGAGCTTCTGCGCTTCTGCTAAATAGGCCTCGCTCTGCCGGAGCTTCTCTTCAGTACGCTTGCGCTCGGTCACGTCCATCACGGTACCGACGTACTCAACGAGATCGCCCGATGGGTTGAAAACGGGGTGAGCTACAACGTGGATGTCTCTCACCTCGCCGCCGGGATGGACGATTCGGTAATCTGTCTCATAGTCGATCTTGTCACGGCCCGCTGCCGCCGATATTTCTCTGATCTTGGCTTGGTCGTCGGGATGGATTCGCTGCAGGAATGTTTCGAATCGCGGCAGTCCGTCGTGCGGATCAAAACCAAGCACGCGGTAGCATTCTTCGGACCAGTACCTCATCGCGCCGGTAGCGGAGACTCGTGCCCAACTGCCCGTACGACTGAGCCTTTGGGCTTCCGCCAAATACGCCTCACTTCGCTGCAACTTCTCTTCCTGCAGTTCCAAGGTCTTGGCGACGGAGCGCCTGTCCATCCACGATGTCAGCAGAGCCAGCCCGAGGACGATGAAGGTAACGGCGACGATTCCGGCAATGCCAAGTGCGGAAATGCTTACAGCATGAGACAGGTCGGGTGGCGCGCCGGAGGGCGTGAAACTGGCGGCGGCCATGCCGGTGTAATGCATGATGGGAATCGCAGCGCCCATCACGACGGCTCCGGCTAACTTCTCCCGGCCAATCCCCGTTTTCTCATCTCGGAAGTGAAAGCTGATCCATAGCGCGGCGAGAGAAATCAGAATTGCGAGCACAACGGACAGGACGACCAGAAAGGAATTAAATTGGCATATAGCCGGTAAGCGCATCGCGGCCATCCCGATGTAATGCATACCCGCAATACCTGCTCCCATCAGAAGACTTCCGGCGACCGCTCGGGACGCGCTCATTTTCTGTCGGCTCACCAAGTACAGCGCAATGACCGACGCGAGAATGGCCGCAAGTAATGACAGCAGAACGGTTGGCCAATGGTAGGCCACGGGAATCGGCAGGATAAACGCCAGCATCCCGATATAGTGCATTGACCAAATTCCAGTCCCCATCGCACTAGCACCGCCGAGCACCCAAAGCGCACGACTCCAACCGCCCGCAGCCGTTACGCGACTTGCGAGATCCAGAGCGGCGTACGATGCAAACATGGCAATGAACACCGAAAGCGCCACGAGCGCGTAGTTGTAAGAGCCAATCAAGTTCACGGCAGCCATTTGACTCCATCCGAGTTGCCAGGAGGAACAGTCGCCTGCGCTTCAATCAAGAAATTAACCGCCTTTCTAGCACCAGCGCTAAGTCTTGCCGGGTTCAGTAATCCCATGAGTCGAGGATCTTAATCTATGTACAAAGACTTCCATGGCGTGCGCGGCAATGGACCGTTCATAGTTGCAGCTCGCTTTCGAACCGTGCCTTTGTTCAACAGTGGCGTCATTGACTACTTCTTGGCGGGCGGAAGCGCAAGCTTCGCCGCCATTCTCACCAATTCCGCGAGCGATTCCGCTTGCATCTTACGCATCACGTGTCCGCGTTGTATCTTCACGGTGATTTCACTGGTTCCGAGATCAAAAGCTATTTGTTTATTGAGCATGCCCGCAACCACGAGACTCATGACCTCACGTTCGCGTGGGGTAAGCAACTGGTGCCGCTTTCGCAACTCGCTTAGCTCGCTCTGCTGCTGGCGAATCACCCGATCACGATCCAAGGCCTGGTGAATCGCATCCAGCAAGTCCTGGTCCCGAAAAGGCTTGGTTAGGAACTCCACCGCACCTGATTTCATTGCCTTAACCGTCATGGGAATGTCTCCATGACCGGTGATAAAGATAATGGGAATCCGGATACCCGCCTCAGCCAACTCTCGCTGAAAATCCAGGCCGCTGACTCCTGGAAGCCTTACGTCCAGAATGAGGCAGCTTGGCCCATCCGGCCGCTTGCTGCGTAGGAACTCTTGCGCCGTCCCGAAGGTCTCCGAATGCAGTCCAACCGATTTCAGCATGCCTTGGATGGAGGCACGCACCAAGTCATCGTCATCGACGACGAACACCATGGGAACGGTCGCGGGCGTCATTCACTGGCCTCGACGTTGGCAGGCAGAGGTGCCGCCAAGAATTGAAGGACGCCGTTTATGCAGGGTCATAGCCTGCCCGCACCTCGCTCTCGTCGAGCGTGTCTCAACATACAGCTCCCGATGAGAGAAATAATATCGCAGTAAACCTCACTCCGGGAACGGTGAGCGAAGAGTTGGAACAGCATTCTGATGGTTGAGAGCGCAAAACCACCGGTGGAGCGTCTAAATATTGACATCACGATCAGCCCATGGTCACCCGAGACAGTTAATCGCTTCGCCCCCGCAACCGAAAACCTTGGAAAGTCCTTAGCTATTGACGAGGCCCGCCTTTGGCGAGCCGCATGCAGTTACCTGGGATGGCGTAGCCTCCGAAAACTCACTGCTTCGAGGAGGATTCCCCAAAATTCCATCGGGTAGGGACAATGTTACGTCAGGAGTCGCGGTGACTCGTGACTGGATGAGGTAAAGGGAGGGGAGGAGTAATGACAAACGCGGCGGTGATGCCTAACCCCAGAAAGAGAATGTGCCCACACATACTATGCCGGTGTATGCCTACGACGGGCCAAAGAAAATATACGCTGATCCTGTTCTTCACTGCGCAGATCTTTCTCGCAGTTTACGGCTTAGCCCAAACCGTTTCCCTGCCGGAGCCACCGCAGGTACGGGCTCAGAATCATGTTGTGTCTCTCACGCTTGATGCGGTGAATGAAAACGGCCGGGATGCCTTCGCTTTCGAGGGAGAGACGGTGGCTCCGGTCATCCGCGCCACCCCTGGTGACATTCTCAAAATCACGTATGTTAACAAGCTGCCAGCGAAGTCAACAGAGGGCTGTGCGGGGAATCCCTGCATGGACATGACGAACTTGCACTTTCATGGGCTCAGCGTCTCGCCGGCTGCTCCGCAGGATGATGTGCTCACCATGCTGGCCAAGCCTGGCCAAGTTTTGCACTACAGGGTTGAGATTCCGCACGATCATCCGCCAGGCTTGTTCTGGTACCACACCCACCCTCATGGCGAGAGCCACCGCCAAGTGCGGGATGGAATGTCAGGAGCTATCGTCATCGAGGGAATGGAACGTTATGTCCCCGAAGTAGAGCGTCTTCGCGAGCGGGTGATCGTGGTTCGCGGCCGCTCCATCGAGCATGACACGAACGGCGCCGCTCTCATGCGCGATGTTGAAATCCCAGCTAAGGGATGCGGGGCAGAAGCCGAGGCCATCGAGGAAATTTTTACCGTGAACGGAGTGCTTCGACCGCGAATCGAGATCGCGCCTAAAGAGCGACAGTTCTGGCGTATCGTGAACGCTTCGGCAGACCGCTATTTGGATCTGCAACTGGATGGACAGAGTTTTGAAATCGTGGCCCTTGACGGAATGCCGCTCGCCTACCGTGATCCCAAGCATCCGACGATGACCGCCGATCACTTGCTGGTTGCGCCCGCTGGCCGGCTCGAAGCAATCGTTACCGGCCCACCCCCTGGCACGCATACAGCCCTGCGTACGCTTTGCGTAAATGCGGGTCGGGTTTGCGATCCCAATCCAGAGATGGTGCTTGCAGATTTAGTGCAACCCCGTTCCGGTCAGTCCAATACAGATCCCCGGCCTAAGCAAGCGCATCCTACCGGTGGCCGTGCACCGCTCTACAAGCCAATTGACGTTGAGCCACTGAAGAAGACCGAGCCAGACTTCATTGTCACTTTTACCGAAGACAAGAACGGCTTTTACATCAACGGCCGCAAATTTGCGCCGGACGCAAGTCCGATGACAAGCGCTCGTGTCGGCACGTATCAGCATTGGCGTATTGTCAACTTGACCGCTGAACTACATCCCTTCCACATTCACCAGGTTCACTTCCTGGCTTATGCGCAACAGGGCCTGCCACTGTCCCATCCTGCGTGGCTCGATACGGTGAATGTTCCCTATGCAGGCTCCGTGGACGTCATCCTGGATTTTACTGACCCCGTCATCAAGGGTATGTCAGTATTTCATTGTCATCTGCTGAATCACGAAGACAAGGGAATGATGGCCAAGATTCTGTTCAAGTAGACCGCAGAGGCGGCATCGATGGCAGAGCAATGCTTCGCGGCAATCGGACCAGCATTAGCGACATAACCCGCAGATCGTTAATATCTCGCGCCGTTCCTCGGCTTAACGACGGCTTAACGACGTTAGGCTTCTCCAGAGGCGCGCCGTTCGAAACGGAGGGCCAGCTTGTTTGGAAAATGTCCGAGTGGAAGCACGCTAAGTGCCAGAACCTCGTGAACGATCCGCCCTCGATCAAGCAGATGTTCGATGTCGTGCCGATTGGCAACGGCAAGGGAATTGGAGAGGCATCCATGGCTTCAGGTGGGAATGAAAGCGCGCGAGAAGTCCTCCGAAAGGATCACGGTGCCTCCCGGTGATCGGCGGTGTCTTGATTTCTTAGAATGTGAGTGCGACGTCAAGCAACTATCGATGTGCGCTGCTGGCACCAGCCAGGCTGCTGAATACCATTTTGGTGAAGACCACCGCGGTCACGTAACCACCGCCCCATTTGGCATCGAAATCTTTGGTGGGCGCAGCCCCGACCACTTCATCCATTGTCTTTCCGGCTGCGATGAGATCTTTAATCCTCTGCCGAACCTGCACCAGCATGTCGCGGTAGTCTTGCAGGTCGGCACGCGTCGCTATTGGACCATGCCCCGGCACGATCTTGGTCTGCTCGTCAGTGTGCGCCAGAATTTGATCGAGGGAATGGATCATGCCGTCAATTGATCCGCCGGACACCAGATCGATGATGGGATAGAAGTGATTCGAGAAAATGTCTCCTACGACAGCGACATTCGCCGGAGCGATGTAGATAATAGTATCTCCGTCCGTATGCGCGGATCCATAATTCTCCAATGTGAGCCGTTCAGACCCTTGACTCAAAGTCATGCTGCTTGAGTACGTTACCCCTGGCAGCGCCTGTGAAGGATAATGACCGTCGCGCAGGCCAATGAAGGAGACGTCTTGTACGGAGGAGAGCTGCTGCTTGACGTGCTCCTGGGCTATGATGATCACACCTCCAGAGCCGAAGTAGGTATTTCCTCCTGTGTGGTCAAAGTGCCAATGTGTATTCACCAACCGTGTGACGGGACGCATCGTAGATTTGAAAATCGCATCGCCCAGCTCGGAAACCCGTGAGTCCACTCCGCTATCGATCAGAAGAGTGCTGCCTTCAGCGGCAATCGCCGTAACATCTCCTCCGTCCCCGGAAAAAACATATAGACCTTGACCCAGGGAAGTAATTTTCAGGGGACTATTCTCAAACTGTTCCGTAGCTTTCTGGATGACTGTCTCGCCCTTTCCCACCTGTCCGACCGCTTGCGGAACTGCTTCCATTATCCCCACGGCGATAACAAGCGTCTGCACAACAGCAAAGACAGGCCGCATCTTCTGATGAACGTACATTGTGTTGCTCCTTTTACGACACAGTCGGGCCGGCGGCCCAGATTTGTTGTCAGAGAGTAGGATCGAGAGAACTCAGATCGAACTGCCCAGCGCCACCCTGATTACTGCGGAGACAGTGTTCCTCGAAAAGAAGATAGCGATGACCGCAGTCGCAAGACCGCGATAGGGTGTAGCGAAAAACTGTGCCAGTCTTCTCAACGTTGAACCTGGTTTCCGTCGCCGCTCTGCCCAATTGAGTTCCTGCCGATCTCTTTCGGTCTCCCTGCCTGCCGTTGCTTCCGGCATACGCGGGTAAGCGAAGACAGTCGGGGCGGAGGCTGTACCAAACGCTACCGCCTCCTCGCGCGACGAGAACCCGAGCGCGATAATGGAGCGAGCGGCTATGAGATCACGCAGTGATTCCTCGTTCGCGTACGCAATCACCAGGCGTTCATGACCAGTTTCGGTGCGAAGCCCTGCAATTACTGCGTACCGCACACCCGAAGAATCAACCACTTTGTTCACGACCGCACCTCCCGCCATTCATGCCCGTGTCCGATCTTGTCTTGAGTATGAGCAACCGGCATTCCAAACTCCCTTATCGAGGCAAATTAAGGAATGAATGAGGTTGAGGCGGCGGAAGTCCAAGGTCAAGCATCACGAGAGAAATGACGCCCGCCGCTGGACAGCGTGTCCACGGAAGGACATCACCTCACTTTCAAACAGCTACCCAAAAAAACCGGCGCCCCGAAGCCGGGCGCCAGAGGAAGGAATACGAAGATCGAGTTAAAGGTTCGCCACTCGAAGGGAGCGAAAGCTGACATTAATGCTGTCAGTGAAAGCGCCTTCAGAAGTGCTACTTGGAGGGGGGCGGCGATTTCTGTAATGCGATTTCCTCACCGCTAGGGTTTACTGCGTTTACAGACGCTTGTTTGATCTGCGCAGCATTGGATGCCTGCTCGTCAGGCATCGAGAGGACGAGCCGGCCGGCCTGCTTCGCGAGCTGCTTGGCGCGCGTCTTCGGATACACAAACTCCTCGCCAAAGTTATTTCCGGGATAGAACCACGACTGGATGGCCTCCGGCTGCCCAGACGGTCTCTCCCCGAAATTTATGATTGTTTTCTCGGGCGTATTCTGGCGGTAACCGGGAATCGCGAGAATTGTGGTCACCAGATGAGTGCGGTCCGCGTTCCAGATCTGAACGACGTTGCGATCCGAATCGCTGTCCGCAAGCGTGAACCAATAGGTGCCCGCGGGAAGAACCTGTCCTGGCACCTCGACAGACTCGCTGAAGGTGAGCTTGGTTGCCTGGTCCGCCTCATCTGCCATCACTGCTGTTGGAAGTGCCAGCGTGCAAAACAGCGCCAAAAGAAATGCTGCGACTAGCCATTTATTACCTGTATTCACGTACGTCCTTACTTTATTCACTGTGTTCTCCTTTTTGACTCAGTCGCGCCTCGAAAGGCACGACTGGAATTGTTTTTGGCATAATTGCCGTTCGCTTTCACGCCGCAGTCTGGGCGAAGAACGTGTCGATATCTTTCACTTCCCCATCCGCGAGGCGCAAATCGCCAGCGCGCATGACCCCCTCGGCCTGACGCGCGTTGCGAGCGCCGACGATGGCTCCGGTGACGGCTGGATTATGCAGTGTCCAGGCGATTGCGACTTCTCCGGCTGACCGGTTGCGGGCTGCGCCAATCTCCCGCAAGAGTTCAACCAGCGCCATGTTCCGCGAGAGCTGCGGCTCGGTAAAATCGGGATGATGCTTACGCCAATCGTCCTCCGGAAGTTTGTCGACGCGCTCGCGCGTCATAGCTCCGGTCAGCAGACCGGAAGCCATTGGAGAATAAACAATGACTCCAATTCCTTCTTGCAGGCAGTACGGCAGAACCTGATCTTCGACCTCGCGGTGTACCAGCGAATATCGAGGCTGTAAAGAAGTAATGCCAGCGACGGTCTCCGCGCGACGCAGTTGCTGGACATCAAAGTTGGAAACTCCTATCCAACGTACTTTGCCTTGGCGCTGCAGGGCGGCAAGCGTTGACCATCCCTGCTCGAGTTCGCCTGAATCGGGATCAGGAGGCCAATGGATCTGGTAGAGATCAATCGCATCGACGGATAGGCGAAGGAGGCTGTCTTCGACCTCGCGCCGGATCGAATCAGGGGTCAACACTTTTCTTACATTGCCTTGAACGTCCCAACGCAGGCCGCATTTCGTGAAGAGGTAGGGACGTTGTCCAGGCCAGCTCTTGAGCGCGCGGGCAACGACCTCCTCCGAGTGTCCTAAGCCGTAGACGGCGGCCGTGTCGATCCAGTTGACGCCCAGTTCGAGCGAGCGGTGAATGGCTGCGATGGAGTCATCATCGTCCTGCGATCCCCATGCGAACTGCCATCCAGCGCCACCGATGGCCCAGGCACCGTAGCCCACGGGAGTGATGTGCAGGTCAGAGTTCCCAAGTTTTCGCGTTTGCATTCGTATCTCCTTCTCAAGCTCCGTTTAGGGGCTGTCTCCGATGGGTGGAGCTCTCAACCTTTGGCAGCCTGGGGAGGGAACTTCTTGAACATCTTTGCCACGCCCTTGTCCAGACTCTTTTCATTTGTCTCAGGCTTGGTTGACACCATGTTTTCGGCAGTGCCGCGCCAGATCAATTGCTTGGTTTTGGCGTCATAAATATCGATGAGTAGAGTTCCTTCTTTGTAGTCCTGCTCAGTAGTTGTGGCCTCGCCCATTCCACCAAATCCCCGCCAACGCCATCCCCCACCCATACCGTCATAGAACGTCTGAAGCGTCCTCTCGGTATGAGTCGTCGCAATCGCTACGATCGCGACGTCGCCCCCACCGGCTACCTGACTCCAACCCTTGGCAGCCAATTGAGCATCGACTGCGGTCTTAATGCGGGCATTCCACAGCGAATTCGTCGGCTTGATTTCCTGCCACGAATAAGTCTTGTACTGAGAGAAATTGGCTTGATGATCAAAGTCGGTTTTGACCTGCTGCGCAAATGCAGCTCCCAGCATGGCCACGAAAAACAGAGTGCAAACTGCTTTGCTATGGAACGACGACATATGTGAACCTCCCCTCGGCACTGAGGAATGCATTTGCCGTTCCAAACTGCGCAGCACGCACAGAGTCCAGTCAGTCGTTCAAGTTCAAAGCTTTCTGTTACTTGTCCCCGGCGAACTGGATTGAATGGGAGAGTGTCGTCGTCAACATACCGACGGAATGTCCGAATGCGGATCCTGGGATGATCACGAGAGGAATCCGTAACGCTTTCAAGAGTATGGTTCATCCGCGCAAGGTCTATTAGTCGCGCGGCAGCGGATTCTCTGCCGATTGCAGGTGGCGACCAAAGGCCTGCAGAAAATCGATAGCTGCTGCCAGAGCGCGGAGGCTGTCTTTACTGGTGAGTCGTCTGAGCAATGCGAAGAATCGTATTGGTTTCTCCCGCTCCGCTGTTGCTTCGGCAATTCCTTCGGGAATTGCCTGGAAGATTCCCTTGAACCATTCCGGCTCGATCCCGCCGAGAATCTGACGCCAGAAGAGCAGATTCCTGATGGCTCGAATCGCTTCCGGCGTTTTGACGTTGTCTACTACCGTTTCCAGGATCTCGTCGCTCGCTGCCAAAGCGCCGCGCATGATTTCCAGCACGCCACGATTGTGCAACTCCTGCAGCACTTCGTACGCGGCCAAGACCGCTTCAGCATGTTCTTCAGGGGCTTGCTCCAATCGGGAGCGCAACTCCGCACGTGGATTGCGCGGTGGAATTTCTAGAGGAATCGGTTGAGCCATTGAATTCTCCTCACATCACTTTTTTGTCTGCAGCTGCACTAGCCCATTTCCATTTCCTGGCGGGGCATAGTCCGGTCGCTTCCACTTGCGTTCGACTTCCACGCCGTTCTGAGGCGTCGGGTGACCGAAGCGGGAATTGATTCGCGGCAATGGACTCTCGCCGACTTCCGGCAGCACGTTCAGGTGGACGCTGGTCTCCTTGTAAGCGGGCGTATTGGTCACAGGATCGGTGTGGCTGCTGGTTAGCCGGTTCACGGGACTCTCGACCGAGTTCATCGGCATATAGAGCTCCTTTCCTTGCACGCGGTCGGTGACCAAAGCGCGCAATCGCACCTTTCCGTACCGCGAGATCAGTTGCACCCAGGTTCCGCTTTGAATGCCACGTTCCTCTGCTAGTTCGGGAGAAACCTCTACAAACACGTCGGGCGTCTTCTCTCGAATCCCTTCGGTGCGATAGGTAAGGTTGCCCTCATGAAAATGTTCCAGAAGCCGCCCATTGTTCAAATGCAAGTCAAATTCGGCGTTCGGCTGGTCGGTGGGCCCAATCCAAGAGACTGGGAACAGCCTCGCCTTTCCATCGGGGAAAGCGAAGCGCTTCGTATAGAGCAGAGGCTCATCGGTTCCATCGGCAGCGACCGGCCATTGCAGGGATTTGTAGCCGGCCAACCTGTCGTAGTTAACGCCCGCGAACATCGGCGTCAGAGAGGCAATTTCATCCATGATCTCGGAAGGATGCTGATAGTTCCAATCGGCGCCCAACTTGTTGGCGACGTCCCGGATAATCAGCCAATCCGGCTTGCAGCCCTGAAGCGGCTCTAAGACTTGATAGAGTCGCTGGATGCGCCTCTCGGTGCTGGTGAAGGTGCCTTCCTTTTCCAGGCTCGGCGCGCCGGGCAGCACAACATCGGCATAGCGGCAAGTGTTGCTGAAAAAGATGTCCTGCACCACGAAGAAATCAAGCTTCTCGAACGCTGCACCGACATAGTTGGCGTTTGAGTCTACGATGCTCATTTCCTCGCCGATGAGATACATCGCCTTGAGCTTACCCTCATGAATCGCTTCCACCATCTCGTGGTTGTCCAGTCCCTTGGAGGACGGTAGCTTCACCTTCCAACCAGTCTCAAATCGCCGGCGTACTTCGGGGTCGTCCACCGATTGGTAACCGGACAGCATGTTGGGCATGGACCCGTGGTCGCTGGCTCCCTGCACATTGTTGTGCCCGCGCAGCGGGTAGGCGCCGGTTCCCGGTCTCATGTAATTGCCGGTAATCAGCAACAGATTCGAAATGGCCGTGGACGTATCGGAACCCTGGCTCTGCTGAGTGACTCCCATCGCCCACAGGATGCACATCCTCTTTGCTTCAGCAATCATGTGTGCGACGGTTCTGATGGTCTGCTCGGAGAGACCCGTGAGTCGCGCTGCTGCTTCCAGGGTGTAAGGCTCTAAGCTCTTTCGGTATTCCTCCAGCCCGTTGACCCATTGGTCCAGGAACTTCGTGTGCGCAAGCCCGCTGTCGAGGAGGTAGCGGCTAATCGCGGACAGCCAGACTAGGTCGGTTCCGGGTTTTGGGTGTAGAAATAAATCTGCGCGTCTTGCCATCTCATTTTCCCGCAAGTCGGAAACAATGAGTTTCTGCCCGTCGAGTTTGTGAGAACTCTTCACGCGCGTCGCAATGACCGGATGACTCTCTGCCGTGTTGCTGCCGACGATGACGACCAGATCAGCCTTCTCCATGTCGGAGATCGAGCCCGAGTCGCCGCCGTAGCCCACGGTGCGGAACAAACCCACGGTCGCGGGCGACTGACAGTAGCGAGAACAATTGTCGACATTGTTCGTGCCAATTACGGCTCGGGCCAACTTCTGCATGAGGTAGCTTTCTTCATTCGTACACTTTGACGAAGAGATGAACGCCACGGAGTCCGGGCCATCTTTTGCCTTGATGTCTGTCAGCTTCCGGGCAACGAGACCAAGCGCCTCGTCCCAGCCGGCCTGGCGAAACTTGCCGTTCTCGCGAATCAACGGAGTGGTTAGCCGATCCTCGCTGTTGATGTGACCCCAGCCGAATTTTCCTTTTACACACGTAGAAATCCCATTGGCTGGGCCGTGCTCGGGCGCCACTTTGAGGATGTGGCGGTCTTTCGTCCAGACGTCGAAGCTGCATCCCACGCCGCAATAAGTGCAAACTGTTTTTGTCCTGCGAATGCGATGCTCCCGCATCGCATGTTCGGCCTCGGACACCTGAAGGATGCTCCCATAACCTGTTTCGGGTTCAACTCCCTTAACCACTTCGATCATGCCGCTTAGAGCAGACTTCTTCAGGGACGTCAGGAAGCCGGCATGGCCCAACATGGTTTTTTCCATCAGAGCATTGCAGGGACAGACCGTAACGCAGTGGCCGCACGAAACGCAGCTCGATTCTCCAATCGTGGATCCGCCGTCCCAGAGCACGCGGGGGTTTGGATCTTCCCAGTTGATCGACAGCGTTTCATTGACTTCGACGTTCTGACAAGCCTCTACGCAGCGGCCACACAGAATGCATTGATCCGGATCGTAGCGATAGAACGGATTCGTGTTATCGACCTCGTAAGGCTTCGTTCGGAAAGGGATTTGCTGATGCTCAATGGCCAGTAGCTTCGTCGTGTTGTGCACAGTGCAATTGCCATTGTTGTTGTCGCAGACCGTGCAATAGAGCATGTGGTTGCTGAGAATGCGATCAAACGCTTCCACTTGAGCTGCGGCCGCCTTCGTTGACTTGGTGGAGACGATCATTCCTTCCACGGCTGCGGTCGCGCAGGCTCGTATCAGGTGGCCGTTCACTTCCACCATGCATGTGTCGCACGTCTGAACCGGCCCGAGTTGAGGGTGGTAGCAGACATGCGGAACCGATCCGCCAGTACGGTTGATCAGATCGATGAGAAGAAGCTCGTCCGGTTGAGCTTCCAGAGAGATGCCGTCAATTTCAACTTTCATCACGGTACCTTTCTCCACACAACTTGGTACGGCAACTCAGGGTCCAGCCGTTCGTGGAGTGAGGTGCCGCCCATTGTACGCAACGCGTTGGTCTTGCGGGAGAAGAAGGGCCGTCTCGCCATCCGGCGAGTTGTGACTGCATACTGACACCTCCGTCAAGATACGGACTGCGACCTGGCCATGGCGCCACCCATCTGGGACGTCGGCAACCACTAGATCCGTTTCATCGCCCTCGTCGACCGCTGGCCGAGTTCGGCGGACATTTGCTCCCATGCCTGCCGCCAATCCCTGAGACATTCGCCCTGACACCTGAACTCCTTGCCACGTTCTCCCATTCTTCCGCCGCACTCCGGGCACACGCAATTCAAAATACCGGAGATCACATCCGCGCCCGACTTGATCGTCCCGCCTCTCATGAACCGCATACGCACCTCACAAATAACAAGTACTTCCGGCTGTCCCTGATCCACTCCGGTCTAGCGGTAAGTGCTATGAGTTGACTGCACGGAAGCCAAATCAGGAACTACCGAATGCATTTCCTTTTCCAATGTGCCAGACGGGGGGCTGATTTGGAGTTTCTGCAAGAACACATCCTTGCAACACCAGATATGAAGTTCCACCGTTCTCAGGGAATCTGTAAGCCTCGCTTAGTCTGGAACTGTCCACATACCGACTGACGTAGTGTCAGCCGCTGGACGGTTGCAACTGCCATACCCGAGTTCCTTACGGCCCGTCACTAAGGCGAGTTGATTCATCTCTCTGAAAACAGGCCGGCAGATCACTGCACACCCGATTGGAAGGCGGCGTGCTTTTCTGCTGTGGTACCCAGAGGAGAAGGCAAGATGCAGGCGACAGAGACTGTCGGATGCGAAACACAGATGGATTTCAGTACTCGCGAAAATGGGATCCGCGAAATGCAGGATGTTCTGGCGCGCTACCTGCCCCGGTTCTACAGAAGCGCTTATCGACAACTGGGCAACGCAGCCGACGCGGAGGATGCGGTTCAGGATGCACTCCTGGCCGGCTATAAACACTTGGACCAATTCAAAGGTGAGGCCCAACTGTCGACATGGCTTGCCACTATCGTTACGAATTGCGCGAGGATGCAATTGAGGAAACGGCCACGCCAGCCCCACGTGTCACTCGATGAACCATGCGGGGAAGATCAGGAATATTGCTTGTCAGACCGTTTGGCGGATTCCGGACTAAGCCCCGAAGACGAGTGTCGGAACTCGGAACTTCGGAGGCATCTTCTGCAAGCAGTAGCGGAGCTCTCACCCTCGTTGCGCAGGGCGTTCGAGCTGCGCGACCTAGATGGACGTTCTGTAAGAGAAGCAGCGCACACCCTGGGCTTGAAAGAAGGAACCGTAAAGGCCCAGCTTTCGCGGGCGCGGGCGAAGTTGACCCAGCTGATGCGCCGGGCGCTCCGTCCAGCGGCTCATTCAGTTTTGGTTCGCACTTCTCCGCGATCCATGGCTAGATGTCGACTATCAGAACAAAGCCCGCAAGCATTACTTGAACCATGCCCCAGCGATGATTAGCGCAGCCAAGGTGAAGACGAAAGTGTAAATAAGGGCCGGCAACAGGAGTCCGGCGGTGTGGGCCTAAAGGTTAACAAGACTACGAATGGTCGATTGACGACCTTCGATTCGTAGGCAAACGGGGAAAAGAGATTTTATGTGGATTGTTCGACTGGCATTACGGCGGCCCTACACATTCGTGGTGATGTCGATCCTCATCCTGATCATGGGAGGCCTCGCGATTCTCCGCACTCCAACCGACATTTTTCCGAACATTGATATTCCCGTCGTCAGCATTATCTGGAACTATAACGGTCTCATCCCCGAGGACATGAGCGATCGCATCGTGAGTGTCACGGAACGAGCCCTTACCACGACCGTCGATAACATCGAACACATCGAATCGCAATCCCTGTATGGGATTGCTGTGGTTAAGGTATTTCTGCAGCCCACGGCGAACATTCAACAGGGTATTGCCCAGATTACGGCTATTTCTCAGACGCAACTCAGGCAGTTGCCGGCTGGAACAACGCCGCCTCTCATTCTTGCCTACAGCGCATCGAGTGTCCCGGTACTCCAACTGGCCCTTTCCGGGCAAGATCTATCGGAGCAGCAACTCAACGACTACGGCCTGAATTTCATTCGGACCCAGCTCATCACAGTGCCGGGGGCTTCGGTGCCCTATCCCTATGGCGGTAAGCAACGTCAGGTGCAGGTTGATCTCAACACAACCGCCCTGCAGTCGAAGGGTTTGTCTGCGCTGGATGTGGTCAATGCGATCAGCGTGCAAAATCTGATCCTTCCCACCGGAACTTCTAAGATAGGCTCGAGGGAATACGACGTCTCCATTCCCAATGCGGCCCCGCAGACGATTGCGGACCTGAATCGCATCCCGATCAAGACGATTGGCAGTACCACCATTTACATGAAAGATGTCGCGTGGGTACGCGATGGTTTTCCCCCGCAGACCAACATCGTGCGCGTAAACGGGCAGCGTTCAGTCTTGCTGACGATCCAAAAAGCGGGGAATGCATCGACGCTGAACGTGATCGCAGGCATTAAGGCCCTTTTGCCTCAAATTGCGCAAACAGTTCCACCCCAGCTGCAGATGACCCCCTTGGCGGACCAATCGATTTTTGTTCGTGGTGCGATCAGCGGGGTAGTTCGGGAAACATTGATTGCCGCTTGCCTGACCGCTTTCATGATCCTTACTTTTCTCGGCAGTTGGCGAAGTACTGTGATCATCGCGACCTCGATTCCTCTGGCGATCCTGACCTCGATCATTGTGCTTAGCGCAATCGGTGAAACGATCAACATCATGACGCTTGGCGGACTAGCTCTGGCGGTCGGCATTCTGGTGGACGACGCCACGGTCGAGGTCGAGAACATCAATCGCAATCGCGAAGCAGAGCCCGAGAAGGATATGGACGAAGTTGTTCTCGACAGTGCATCGCAAATCGCGACACCGGCGTTCGTTTCCACACTCTCGATCTGCATCGTGTTTGCTCCGATGTTCCTGCTTTCCGGGGTGGCGCGATACCTGTTTGTGCCGCTCGCCGAGGCGGTAGTGTTCGCCATGTTGGCCTCGTATTTTCTATCGCGAACCATCGTCCCAACCATGGCCAAGTACTTGTTGCGGGGAGACAAACGTGAGGCCGGGGGTGCGCCCAGCCGCAATCCGCTGGTGCGACTTCAGAGGCGTTTTGAGGTAGCCTTTGAGAGATTTCGTGAGAGCTATCGAAGCCTGTTGGAGATCTGCCTCCATCACCGGCGCGCATTCCTCATTACGTTTTTCGCGGTTTGTCTCGGCTCTTTGGCGATTCTGATTCCCTGGCTAGGCCGGGATTTCTTCCCCAATGTTGACAGCGGCACTTTCAAGCTTCATATGCGCGCTCCCACCGGAATGCGCATCGAGGAGACCGCCAACCTCTGCGATTTGGTCGAGCGGTCAATTCGACATGAGATTCCAGCCGCTGAGGTCCAGAGCGTCATCGACAACATTGGTCTGCCCTATAGCGGCATCAATCTTTCTTACAGCAACTCGGCCCCGGTTGGCACATCGGACGCCGACATTCTTGTGACACTTTCCGCCAATCACCACCCCACGGATGGCTACATTCACCGGCTTCGCATGACACTTCCGAAGCAGTTCCCGGGTGTTACGTTCGCTTTCTTGCCCGCCGACATGGTTGGACAGATTCTCAATTTTGGATTGCCGGCTCCTATCGACGTTCAGGTTGTCGGCAACGACCTGGAGGGAAACCGAAGATACGCAGACACGATACTTGCGAAACTGAGGTATGTCTCCGGAGCGACTGACCTGCGGATTCAGCAGCCGTTTGATGAACCCTATCTGCGGCTAAGAGTTGAACGTACGAAAGCAGAACAGCTGGGTTTTAGCGCTCACGACATTGCGCAGAACCTGCTGGTGTCGCTGAGCGGCAGCTTCCAAACCTCGCCTACATTTTGGGTCGACCCAAAGAATCGCGTCAGCTATCAAATCGCGACGCAGACACCGCAATATCGCGCGGACACTTTGCAGGATCTTGAAAACGTTCCCATCACAGGCACCGACCCAAACGCTCCTCCCTCCATCATGGCCAGTCTGGTGTCGACTCAGCGGGGTGCAGGAATGGCGGTTGTCTCCGACTACAACGTGGCGAAAGTAATTGACATCTTCGGTTCTGTCGCTGGCCGCGACCTTGGTGGTGTGGCAGGTGACATTAACAAAATCATTGACGCCACACGCCAACAATTACCACGCGGGTCGCGAGTCGTCGTTCGCGGGCAGGTTCAGACCATGCGTGCTTCCTACATCGGTCTTCTGAGTGGACTGGCGTTCTCGATCGTACTCGTATACCTGTTAATCGTAGTCAACTTCCAGTCCTGGCTGGATCCTTTCATCATGATTTCGGCACTCCCCGCGGCCCTCGCCGGGATTGCCTGGTTCCTATTTATCACGCACACGACCCTGAGCGTGCCGGCACTGATGGGAGCGATCATGTGCATGGGCGTCGCAACCTCAAACAGCATCCTGGTGGTGAGTTTTGCCACAGAAAAGATGGCTGAAGGGATGGATTCCCTTGGTGCCGCGTTGGAAGCCGGATTTACGCGTTTTCGCCCCGTGCTGATGACTGCTTTGGCGATGATCATCGGCATGGTGCCCATGGCTCTCGGACTAGGCGACGGAGGCGAACAAAACGCCCCGCTTGGCCGGGCGGTGATTGGCGGCTTAATTTTTGCGACGGTTTCGACGCTATTGTTTGTCCCGGCATTTTTCAGCGTTCTTCAAGGTTCACGCCGACATTCAGCTCCGGCGGAAAAAGGAAACTAGAGGCCCAGGCGGAATGGAGGCATTTATGTCGGCCCAAAGTGAAAACACAGCACCAAACGGCGGTCAAACGATGCCACTGAATTTGCAAACGGGAAAGCGTTCGCAGAAGCACTGGCTGGGTCTCGCAATCGCGTTGATTGTGGTCGCCGCCCTCCTCGTGTCAGGCATCTGGTCGCGTGTTCGGGCACGGACCGCCCTAAACACAGAGACGGTTCAATCGGCTCTGACGGCGGTGTCGGTGGTGTCGCCAAGACGAACTACGCCAGCTGATGAAATCATTCTTCCGGGAAACGTGCAACCCTACATCAGTTCACCAATTTATGCTCGCACGAACGGTTATCTAAAGAAATGGTATTTCGATATCGGCGCGCACGTGAAGCAGGGACAACTCCTTGCTCTGATCGAGACGCCCGAGGTCGATCAGCAACTCCAGCAAGCCCGCAGCAACCTGTTAACCGCGCAAGCAAACCTCGAATTAGCTTCCATCACTAAGACCAGGTATCAGGGACTTTTGAAAAGCAATGCAGTATCCCAACAGGACGTGGACAATGCGGTCGGCACCTACAATGCGAATGCAGCGATCGTTGAAGCCGACAAGGCGGCCGTGCAGCAGTACTCGGCACTGGTCTCTTTCGAAAAAGTCTACGCGCCCTTCGATGGCGTGATCACGGCGCGCAACACCGATATTGGAGACCTGATCAATTCTGGGAGCAGTACTGGTGTGAAGACCGATCTCTTTCACATCGCTAAGCCGGAAACGCTGCGTGTTTATGTGAACGTCCCAGAGGAATACTCGAGGGGAGTGAAAGTCGGGATGACGGCAGATCTCAGTCTCGCCGAATTTCCGGACCGCAAGTTTCAGGGAAAACTGGTGCGCACCGCCGATGACATCAACCTCACAACTCGTACTCTCCTGATCGAAATCGACGTGGAAAATCCTGCCGGCACATTGCTCACCGGTTCCTATGCGGAGGTCCACCTGGCGGTTCCGACGCAAGCCTCCACCTTTTTGATTCCAGTCAATACTCTGCTATTTCGCACCGAAGGGTTACGCGTAGGAGTGGTGAAAGACGGGAAGGTCGTGCTCACGACCGTCACTCCCGGGCACGATTTCGGCGACCAGATAGAGATCGTGTCTGGCCTCAAGGCAAACGATCAGGTCATCATCAATCCACCGGACTCAATCGTCTCCGGACAGGAAGTCCAAATTGTTCAGGCAACATTGCCAGGAGATATCAAGTGAAGCTACCTCGAAAACTGATTTTGAGGAGCTCCCGGAAATCGGCGGGACGCATTCTGATAGCGATAGCAGCGCTCCAGTTGACAGGATGCGTAGTTGGCCCAAAGTACCACCCGCCGGCCGTACAGGCTCCCGCTGCATATAAAGAAGTAGGGGACTGGAAGCCCGCCCAGCCCAATGAGCAGAATCTCGGCGGTGCGTGGTGGACAATATTCCAAGACCCGCAATTGGATGCGCTGGAACTTCAGGTCAATGTATCGAATCAGAATCTGAAGGCGGCGGATGCGCAGTTCCAGCAGGCACGCGCAGTCCTGCGCTACAATCGGGCTGACTACTATCCAACCGTGACGACTGGGCCAGCGGCGACCCGGGAACGGATCTCCGCCCGCCGGCCGCCTTCGAGCTCGATCTTCGACGGTATCACCTACAACGACTTCGTCCTGCCGTTCAGCGTGTCGTACCAGGCTGACGTCTGGGGACGAGTTCGCAAGAACGTGGAATCGTATCGGGAGCAAGCACAGGCCAGCGCGGCAGACCTGGCCACGGTCAATCTGAGCATGCACGCAGATTTGGCGGTCGATTACTTTCAGGCCCGCAGTCTGGATGCCGAGGAACAGCTGCTGAACTCCACGGTGACGGAGTACGAACAGGCCCTGGAATTGAATGAGAGCCGCTTCCAGGGAGGAATTGCTTCCGAAGTGGAAGTCGAGCAGGCGAAAACTCAATTGCAAACCACGAGGGCGGAAGCGATTGATGTGGGCGTGGCCCGGGCGCAGTACGAACACGCAGTTGCAATTCTTATCGGAAAGCCTCCGGCAGAGTTCAGTCTTCCTCCGCTGCCTCTCACCGCACCACCTCCGCACATCCCGGTCAATGTGCCCTCGGAGCTCCTGGAGAGACGTCCGGATATCGCAGCCGCAGAACGGCGTGTAGCGTCCGCCAATGCCCAAATCGGAGTCGCGAAAACGGCATATTACCCTCTGATTAATTTGGGCGCCTCCGGCGGATTTGAAAGCTCCGCCATCACGACGCTCATTAACGGGCCGAGCGGCTTGTGGTCGATTGGACTGTCTGCCGCCGAAACAGTTTTCGATGCGGGAAGACGCCGTTCTCTCAACGATCAGGCCCGTGCCGCGTATGACTATCAAGTCGCTGCCTATCGAGAGAACGTGCTGACTGGATTCCAGCAGGTGGAGGACAATCTTGCGGCTGTGAGAATTCTGGAGAACGAGGCCAAGGTTCAGGATGAAGCAGTCGCAGCCGCCCAGCGTTCGCTTGATCTGTCCGTTACGCGCTACAAGGGGGGCGTTACAAGCTATCTCGAGGTGATCACCGCCCAAAGTGCTGCCCTCACGGATGAAGTCACGGCGGTTAACATCTTAGGACGGCGGATGGCGAACACCGTGTTGCTGATCCAGGCTCTCGGCGGAGGATGGGACCGCTCAAGCCTTCCAGAGCGGCCTGAATGCTGCGGCAAACTCGCCAGCTCGGGTCAAGAGAGCCCTGGTTCGCAAAAGTAGATCAGTAATCGGTTCATGTGCAACGCCGCAGAAATAAACATGAGAGTCAGGCCGACCGAGACCTGGCAGGGCCAATATACAGTTGTCTTGGTTGGCGAACCGGCGGTGCGGCAGATGATCTACACGTACGCCTCAGAAACATCGCCAACACCCACGTCCGAATAATTAAGGTGCATGGAATCGATGTGCGGCTTCACTCCACAGGTTCAAAGTGGGGGGAATGGACGCCAAGCGCCGCCAACGCCTCGTCCATGGTATGCACGACACTCAGGAGCGGCCGTGTAGGCTCTCCCAGAATCTGAAACATACGAGCCAGACCAAAAATGTGCGCCTTTGGAGCAATGATCAAGCGCGGGCGACTGGTTGCATCCGGCATGCATGGTTCCTGGCGTGCCAGGGTATGGACAAGGTTGATGGACAGGGCAAATTCAGTCACTGATGAGAAGTCCACAATACCCATGCTGGCGTCGGCTGCGGTCCAATATTTTCGAATCGCCTGGTAGAACTCTGAGACCGATTCATCGGTCACCAGCCCCTCGAAGCGCACGAGCAGGATTTTGTTCTCGGGATCGAATTCAACCCGAAACGCCATGAGAACTTGATTCTACCTCTTGTGTTTTCTTTTCAACACCCTGCACGGAATCTCGACTTTGATTGACAGCGACGGGAAACGCGCAAGAGAAATAGTTGTGAGCTTTCCAGCCTTCTGCGGCAAGGTCTGGAATACGGCAGCTCCGATTTGATTCCCGTGCTGGAAGAGTTGCAGCCCACGGCAGTTGACATGAGCGCAATGAAACACTCGCTGAACAAGAACAAGCGCGTTCATCGTCCTAAGTGGTCTTTCTCGTGCTCGCCAGTAATTCTCTAACCACGCAGGGATTGTGAAAGGCTCAGCAGATTCTGCGGCCGCACTCGAATCAGGCCGGCACGCGGGCTGTCGATGTCGGCGATAAGAAAGAACGATATAGACACCACAAGCGGTAGGACGAGAAACATCCTGGTTTCCGTTTCGGCGCGCCGTGCACTATAGCCGATCAACAGATTACAGCAGATTGCGATTGCCGCCATCAGGGCCCATGCGCCCGTCGGGATTCGGTTCCACCATGCCGCTTGCGTGTACCCCTGCGAATTCAACACATCGTTCATGCCCGATACAGCAAGGGCAGCGACGGGTGTAGGCTGCACCGCAGCAGGACCCTTTGCCGCAGACCATAGCTCATTCTGCAGGTGAGCCGTGATGGCATTGATCTGCTGAAGCTGGCCCGCATCCCGGGTTTCGTAGAACAAGATCCGCTGATCGAGATAGCCTTTCAGCAGGTCACGTACTTTCGCCGCATCGGGGGCCGGCAACAAGTCTGCCCGAAGGTACTCCGTTCCGATTGCGTTGGCCTCCGCCTCCTCGTAGGCCTTGCGCTGCTCGTAGCGGCTGCTCGCCATCGAAAAGCTGAATCCGATGATGAGTCCGAGAAGTGTCAGCGTAGCGGCCATGACAAGGCTGAAATCTTTGCGCTTGTCTTCGTCCAGGTTTCGTAACCTCCTCCCCAAAGATGCGCCGATCCGCGCCGAGAGCCATAGCACCAAAAAAGTAAGTGCGAAGACAACTTCCGGATATCTCATGATCTGGTTCATTTGAGTCTTCTCCTTAAATCTGACCTGGTGAATCTACCGTATTCCGCGAACCACGCCGAACGGCCATGGGCCTCGGCTGCTAGAGATTGTGGAGCGGCTTTCAATCGTGCGGCACTGTCCATCTTGACAGGTTACAGGGCGGCTTCCGGCTTCTACGATTTCCCGATTGGAGGTCAACATGTCTAGCAAGGAGCCGAAAATCTGTGCTCATATACCCTGCCGTTGTGTGGTGACGGGAGGACAGAAATATTGCGGTCAATGGTGTGAGGAGGCAGGATCAGAAGATGTGGAGATTGCGTGCGAATGCGATCACCCTCCATCCTGCGCCCTGACCGGGGCAGAGGAAGGCGTCGCATAAACGATATCTGATGAATGTCGGGCTGAGAAAACGGAATGATGGGCTGAGAAAAACTCGGATCGATCGCTTGAGCTGATCCGGGCATGAAGCGAGGCAGGGACGAGGCCGGGAGCGCGAACAGCCTCCTGCTTCATTATTGCTTCTTGTCCGCAGAATCTGCGATCGTCTCCAGACGCTTCTTCTCGTCCTGGCGTTCCGTCCGGCGAAGGGCCTCAATCTCCCTTAGCTTCGTCCGGCGGAGGATCGCAACTTCATTTCTTTCTTCTCGCCACATTCTGCACCTCTCCAGGAAGGTGACTCCCGCGTCCCGTGACTTGGTCTTCTCCTTTTGCGTGTGCTCGGCGTCTCGCTCCGCTCTCAGTGCGTCCCACGCCTGTTTCCGCATGGCGAAACGCATATGGATTTCTTGTTCGCGCTCGTCCTCCATTTGTTCGAGGAGTCGCCGGTTTGAAGCGACCACGTCAACCAACGCGCTGGTCGTCCATGCGAAAGTGAACAATCCCGAAATGCCAATGATGGGGCTGATGATATGCCAATGTTCGCCTACGTCCATTTTGCCCATGCCCAGCGTTGTGTAGCCGTTGGCGCAGAAATAGATGGCATCATATGTGTGCACGAGCAAACCCATGCGAGTAAGGGCAAAGGCCCAAATCAAGATTTCCACGAGATGCAAATCGAGCATGAGGAAGACAGACCAGGCAAACAGCAGCGAGGCCATGAGGACACGAGGCCGCCCCAATCGCAGACTTCGCTCCCCGTGCTTCTGTTGCAGCAGGATCCAGTGCAGGCCCCCTCCATGGAACAGAGTGAGGAAAACCAGGATGAGGGCTCCAATACCAAGCGCCGCCAGCGGTTTGTATTCATCCGGGATCTTTGCCAGTAGCTCCGGAAGAGTAGCCAATATGTTTCCTTTCCTGTCACATCGCCGCTCGACAGCTTGATTTCTTTCGGCGCGCTCCGCTCCTTTGACAGAGCTTACGATTCGAATTCGTTCTCTCTACGGCCGGAACCTTGAGGTAAAAACGAGGAGTCGGCATCGCGAGCCTATATGCGCGTATACGTCAGTGGTCACATTCCGCACAACTGTCCGTTTTGACAGGTGCCGAACCGTCCTCCTTCTGAGGACGATGGCTGCGCACTGTTTTCCGCCGCGAATGGGTTCTCACGCCAAGACTCATGCCAGAACGATGCGCCACGGGTTCGCGTGAGATCGCGCTTCCGTTGGGCTGTTGCAATCTGACGGAAGCAGGAATTGTCTTGCACTAGTAGGTCGCAAAGCGCGGTGATCAGTTCACAGAATGCAGCTTACAAGCCATTCCGGGCGCGTCAATCTTCAGTTCGTCTTGACCGCAGCGTCATCTGTATTGCTTGCTCTGAGCTATTCCGCATTGGCCTTGTCGCAGCAGGCCTCGGATTCAGACACGAATCCAAAGCCCCCTGTCCAGTCTGCGTCCGCGCCGCTTTCTTCTGCGCAGACCCAAACTCCGGATTCTTCAGCAAAGGAAAATCAGGCTCCCGCTCCGTCAAATACCAAACAGCAAAAACTTAACTGCCAACACCCTGCCAATCCGAACAAGCGGCGATTTGGCTGCAAGGATGAAGACTTCGGGTGGGAAGAGACGCTGACCGCGGATTGGAATGGCGCGCGCGCCGAGGCAAAAAAACTGGGGATCACACCCACCGCTTCGTACTACTCCGCTCTGCAGACCAACGCCAGCGGTGGTTCCCATCAGATGTGGGGCTATACCGGCCAGCTCACCGCTTCCTTGGATTTCAACTTTGAAAAGCTGCTCAAGATTCCGGGCATGTCACTGTATTTCTCAAGTGCATGGGGAACAGGAAGCAATCTTACCCCGACGATCGACACCGTCTTCCCGATTAACCCCAACTACGGGGTGGGAGCTTTCATCGAAGAAACCTATCTGCAGCAAAAGCTCCTCAAAAACGATTTGACCGTGTCCGTCGGCCGGTTGGCTGCCAGTTATACCTTTGCAGGTCTGCCGGTCTTCGACAACTATGTGAGTCTGGCCATCAATCCAACGCCCGTATCGTTGATTTCCAACGACCTCAGCTATACCGGACCGCCGCCCGGATTGGAATGGGGGGCGCAGGCGATCTACAACATCACTCCGGTCGTCCAGGTAGCGGCGGGAGCCTTCAACACCAACTCACATTCCGCCGCTAATGGGAATGTCTTTGCCTTCCAGCAAGGCAACAAGGGCGCCCTGGTTACGGCCCAGCTCAGCTATCTCTACAACCAGGGGCCGAAAGACTCGGGAAAGCAAGGTCAATATACGGCTGGCTTCTTCGAGGACAATAACGCTTTCGCGACACTTCCCAATGGCATCACAAAGAGTGATGGCAACTTCAGCGTTTTTGTACTTGGACAACAGATGGTGTACCGCCCGCAGGGCGCAGGGACGTCACAGGGTCTTACGATCTGGGGCGCCTGGGTGTACAGCTCGAAACCGTTAGTCAGTTCCATGCCGGTTTTCGGTGGTGCCGGGCTTAGTTATGAAGGCCTGATCAAAAAACGGAAACGCGATATCGTCAGCGCCGCCTGGGTCTATGGTCAGACGAGCCGCTACATCCCCAACGCCTCTGCGGCAAAAGTTTTTGAGGCGAATTATCAGTGGGTGCCCAGGAGTTACATCACGATTAGCCCCGATTTTCAGTACATTTGGAGCGCAAATGGCATCAATGGAACGGGCGCAGCCGTTGCCGGCGTACAACTCAGTTTATCTTTCTAAGGCTCGGTGCGAGAATTTCCCGCTGGGGAAAGTCCGTCACATCCCCAGATTGGCGTTAAACCGATCTTCCGGCTTGATCCCGGATTGACCGCATCCCCCAGACGATTGTTGGCATCGAAGGAAGGTCGAGTTTTGCAAATCCAGCATCTGACCTTACCGAGTAGTTAGGAGAATATATTTATGGCCAAAAAAGATACGAACGGGAAAGCCCCAGCCAGCCAGCGGGGAATCCTGAACGCCCAGCCTCGCCTCCATCAGCGTGCTGCCGAGATTCAGGCGTATGGCTCGGTTTCGCACATGTTGCCTCTCGAGTTGGAAGAGCCAGTTCGGCTCGAGATGACTGAGCAACTTAACCTGTTACTGGCCGATACCATGACCCTGCGCGATCTCTATAAGAAATCGCATTGGCAGGTTGCCGGGCCAACGTTCTATCAGCTCCACCTGCTGTTCGACAAGCACTACGGTGAACAATCGGAACTGGTGGATACGATCGCCGAACGCATCCAGATTCTCGGTGGAATTTCGATCGCCATGGCTCCCGACGTGGCTGAAACTACTCGGATCGAGCGTCCGCCCAAGGGCAGGGAAGAGGTGCCGGTGCAGATTTCCCGTCTGCTCGATGCCCACCAGATCATCATCGGCCACTGCCGCGAGCTGGCCAAGCGCGCCGACCAACTCGACGATGCCGGCACCAACGATCTGGTGGTCAGCGACGTGCTCCGCACCAACGAATTGCAAGTCTGGTTCATCAGCGAGCATCTGGTCGACATGCCCCTCGTGCACGCAGAAGAGCCTCGAGTTCGCAACGCCAGCTGAATGCAGTTCCAGCTAAATTAAATTGTAAACAGGTAAGGAATGAGCAGGCTCTGCGCGCAGCCTGCTCATTTGTTCATTTAAGTTCCGGTCATTGCGGAGGTCTGGTTGACGTCAAAAGCCCCTCGCCACAAAGGCTAAATTCAATTTAGGATGGAAAGCTTAGCCGCGGACAAATTCCGACTATGCCATCCTCCATTGAAAGCATCCTCTCCATTTACGACGATCAGGCTCCGCTATCGCAGGCCTCAACCATTCCCGCACCCTGGTATACCGACCCCCGAATCGCAGAACTCGAGCGCCTCAGCGTATTCAGCAATACATGGCAACTGGTCGCGCGCACCGATCAGGTGCAATCGCCGGGGCAGTTCGTAGCCACCACCGTTGCGGGTGAGCCCATTGTCGTCGTCCGCGGCAACGATGGCATTCTCCGCGCCTTCTACAATGTCTGCCGCCACCACGCCGCAGCGGTCGTCACGCAACCATGCGGCCACGCTGCTCTATTGCGTTGTCCCTACCATGGATGGAACTATGGCCTCGATGGCTCGCTCAAGGGGACGCCGGAGTTCGAGGGTGTGGAGAATTTCGACCGCACACAAAACGGACTGGTTCCAATTCGAGTGGAAGTCTGGGAGTGTTTTGTTTTCATTAACCTCGACAACGAGGCCGCGCCGCTGGCCGAATTTCTTGGCGGCCTCGTCAAGCGGGTGGCTTCTCTAGGCATCAGCAAACTGCATTATTTTGATCGCCGTACCTACAACATCCATTGCAACTGGAAAGTTTTCGTGGATAACTTTCTGGACGGCGGTTACCACGTTCCGCATCTCCACAAAGGTTTGAGCTCAGTTCTAGATTACAAGCAATACACCATCGAAAACGAAGACCGGTACTGCCTTCAATCGAGCCCCATGGTTGCGTCGAATGAGGATGCCGCCACCGGAGCCGTCCGCAAGGGCGACCGCGCCTGGTATTTCTGGCAACATCCCAATCTCATGATCAATTGCTATGCGGGATACATGGACACAAATCTTGTGATCCCCGTCGACGTTGATCACTGCACCGTGATCTTCGATTTCTATTTCGCCGATATCGGCGATGCCAGCCGACAATATAACGAGCAGTCCGTGAACGTCGGCAACCGCGTGCAGGAAGAAGATCTCGGCATCTGCGAGGACGTGCAGCGTGGCTTGAAATCGCGCGCCTACCGCGCCGGACGCCTCTCCGTCCGCCGCGAAGCCGGCGAACAATTATTTCATCGTTTGCTGGCCGCGGATTTGAGGCGCGGCCTGGACGCGTCTGCTGCCGCCGTAGAGACGTAGCTCGCTACTTCTTCTGGCCCGGAAATGACATCGCAATCTTCGCACCCAGCGTGCGGCAGTCTCTTCCTCATCGACAATTCGAGATTTCCGAATTATTCCGTAGAGCCCTGTTCCCGCCGCATCGCCCGCAAATCGATCCCCAATTGTTCCGCCTTCTTGTAAAGATGGCTGCGCTCCAGCCCCAGCGCCTTCGCTGCCAGACTGACATTCGAATGGCTCCGCTTCAGCTCCGCCAGAATCACTTCACGCTCGAAGGCATCCACACGCTCCGCCAGCCCTCCAGATGAAAACGTAGAAGACGCCCCAACGCTTCCGCCGACCGGCAATGCCATCTCCACGGTCGCGAGATCCACCCGGCCATCGCTGGCCAGCAACATCAGCCGCTCGACCATATTGCGTAACTCCCGCACATTGCCCGGCCAGGAATGCGATTGCAATGCCGCCATCGCCTCCTCTGAAAACGGAACCGACTTCCATCCATTCTGCGCGCTCACCTGCGCCGCGAAGTGCGCCACCAGCGCCGGGATATCCTCCCGCCGCTCGCGCAAAGGCGGTAGCATCAGCGGGAAAACATAAATCCGGTGAAACAAATCCTGCCGGAACTTATCCTCCCGCACCCGCGCTTCCAGATCGCGATGAGTCGCCACCACCACCCGCACATCCACGCTCACCGGCTTCTCGCCGCCCACGCGCTCCACTTCGCCCTCTTCGAGTACCCGCAGCAGCTTGGCCTGCATTGCCAGCGGCATGTCGCCAATCTCATCGAGAAACATTGTCCCATGATCCGCCTGCTCGAACTTTCCGATGTGCCGTCCCGCGGCTCCGGTGAACGATCCTTTCTCGTGCCCAAACAATTCCGATTCAATTAGCTCCGCGGGAACCGCCGCGCAATTCAAAGTCACGAACGCTGCAGCAGAACGTCCGCTGCGTTCATGAATCGTCCGCGCTGCTAATTCCTTTCCGGTTCCCGTCTCACCCAGAATGCACACTCGCGTCTCGCTCGCCGCGACCCGCGTCACTTGCGTCATCACGCGCTGCATGGCTGCACCCTGCCAAACCAGTTCATGCTTGCCCAGCCGCTGCTTGAGTTGCCGGTTCTCACTCTCCAGCCGCTGCAACTTCAGCGCATTTTCCACCGTCAACAAAAGCTTTTCCGTGGAGATCGGTTTCTCCAGAAAATCCAGCGCTCCCAGCCGCGTCGCCCGCACCGCCATCTCAATATCAGCCTGCCCGGACATCATTACCACCGGCGCCGTCACTCCCTGCGCCTTCAATTCTTCGAGCAGCGTCAGCCCATCTTTTCCCGGCATCTTCACATCCGACAGAATCAAATCGAACTTCTGAGCTTTCGCCAGTTCCAGCGCTTTCAGGGGGTTGTCGCACACCATGGCCTCATGGCCCGCCAGCCGAAATGCCCGCGCCAGCGAAGCCAGCGTGTTCGCTTCATCGTCCACAATCAGCAGATGTGCTTTCGTTGGCAACCGTCCTCCATCCTAAAACTAACGACTTAAAATCACTTCATTCCACCTACACAGGATCGGGTAGCTCAATCACAAACGTCGTGCCTCGCCCCAACTCAGTCTGGACACGAACTCTGCCTCCGTGATCGCTTACCACCGACTGCACAATGGCCAGACCCAGGCCGGTGCCCTGCGGCTTGCTCGTATAATAAGGAGTAAATATCCGTTCGCGTTCCTCGGCGGTCATCCCCGCCCCCGTATCCGCAACCTCGATGAGTACCTTGGACTCTTCCCGCCGCGTGCGTACCCTCAGCGTACCGCCTTGCGGCATGGCGTCCAGAGCGTTGAGCACCAGATTTGAAATGGCGCGGTGCAGTAACTCCGCATCCGCCGCCACCGGCTTCAGATGCGGATCAAGTTCCAGCTGACAGTTGATCTTCGCACGCCCCGGCGCTTCCAGTTGCGCCTGAAAAAGTTGCAACACGCCGCGAACCAGATCATTCAACTGTACTGGCCGCAACTGGGGCTGCGGCATCTTGGAAAATTCGCTGAACCTCCCGATGATTCCCTTGAGATTCGAAATCTCCACCAGCAGCGTTCTCGAACTCTCGCGGAAGACTTCCTCGAATTGCTCGGGACTTTGCTGCCGCGCCCGTACCAGATTCTCCATCGTAAGCTGCAGTGGGAACAGCGGATTCTTCAATTCATGCGCCAGTCGCCGCGCCAGCTCACGCCACGCCGCCACCCGCTCTGCCTGAACCAGCAGTTCTTTTTGCCCGAGTAACTCGGAGGTCATTCGATTGAAGGAATCAGCGAGCTGCCCCAATTCGTCGTCGCCGGAGACATCCACTCGCACATTCCAATTTCCCGCCGCCACTTCCCGCGCTGCATGCGCCAGTTGCTCCACCGGACGCGTTACCCGAGCCGCCGCCCAACTGCTCAGAAGAATGGCCAGCACAATTCCTCCGCCTGCCACCAGCAGCGCCGCCGAACGGATGTGCCGCTTCAACTCCACATAAGTTCGCCTCGAATTTCCAACCAGCAGAATTGCCAGCAGCGGACGATCCTTGCCTTTGCCTGCTCCCAGGAGTGGGATCGCGTGAAACATTTCATCGTCCGCATGATCCGGCGACCATGCCACCACCGCGGTCATTTCCTGCCCATACCTCCGCACCGCATCCACCACAGGCTGCAGTTTTTCCGGAGCGTGTGTCCTGCCGCTGAGCGACACAGAAGGATCGATCAGCAAATCCGGCGAAAAATGATCACCGCGATTCTGATACAGCAGAGCGCGCATTCCAGCCGGCAAATCCAGCGCAGAGAGAAAATCTTTATCCAGCCTCCGCCCCCCGATCACATACACCGGATGCTCTCCCATTCGCGTCGAGCGCACCGCAAACAATCCCAACTCCGTGCCATCCTGAAGTTCTTCCAGCTTAAGAAATGCCGCCTGGTCCGCCGCCGCAGTAAAGCCGCCAATGGCGCCTTCCGCATATCCGAACTTCGCCGGCCGTTGCGCTGAGGAGACGATCGTCCCATCGCTCTCCACGAACTCCAGAAAATCGAGCTGACTATTTTCCGCCGTGGCTTTCGCCACCTCAAAATAAGGTCCCGAATCCGCCGGCGCACGGTTGAGCGCCACGGCCATTCGGTTCGCTGCTTCCGATTTCGAAATGGCCTCGACTCGACGAGCCACCTCCTCGCCCTGGCGGGTGAACTCGCGCTGAAACTGCGCGACCAGGGCCATCGTCCTCTCGTCGTCGTTGCCAACGAAGGCCCGCCGCGTCACTTCCGATACCAGCCAAGCCACTGCCGCCACCGATAGACATACGGTCAGCGCGAATACGGCGAGCAGTTTACGGCGAAACATCATCCTCTTTTTCTTATACCCAACTTCGTTCGAACCAGGCGCGTTCCACCAATTCTCGCGACCCAGAATCGTTGGCATCATAACCCACTCCGCAGAAGTCTTCACCGTTCGCAAACTTACAGGGGATCAACGAAACGCCGCCAGTCTCTTTTAGCTGATTGCCGTCGCCGACCTAACTTTTCTCCTCCGTCTTTGCCTGAACCGCTGCTCGGGCAAAGAACAGCCGAAATACCTGCCCGAAGATAAGTTCCTCCGTCAACAACGCCACTGCCAGCGAAAAGATCATTCCTCCCACCACCGCCATAAACGTAATCGCCATCTGCATAACGCCTCCCTTGCGGATTTCGACCTTTACATGGCAGGACGGGAACCAAAGACCATCTAGATGAAAACAAAAGACTTGTTGGAAGTTTGTGTTTACTGGAAAGTCGAGGGCCGGCAACACTGTGTCAGGATCGACACGTCAAGATGCGCTTTCGCAAGGTTGAAGAAGACCAGGAAGGGTGACCAGCAGAAGTTCAAAGAAGAAGAGGGAAACGGGGAGGGCTGCGATGCTTTTCCCCTCCTTACTTCTTTCTTCTTTAAGGTCTTTAAGGCGCCCGGCCCTGCCGTCTGGGGGAACGGCTCTGTGGGGTTCTGTGGGTGAGGGCCGGGCGATCTCAACTAGAAGGTCTACTTCAATGTCAGCATTCTGTCACTAGGATATTTTCATGTCGGTGACCGCTGTCACCTGTCTGCGTGACCGAGATCATCATCGTTCCGTCTTGAAGTTGCTCTTTGCTGAAGATCTGCGGGCTGTAATGAACATCACCGCCTCATCCGCACGTCGCTCCTACACTGTGAATCCTACAATGTGAATCGAGTTTCACCGGCGCTCGATCCGAGGGCCGAAACCCGCAATTTGACTTCCCCTCGCCCCCATCGCTATCGTTGCCCGCATGAACGTAGTCAAAGCCACCCGTCACTTCGAAACCTGGCTCGCCCAGCGCACTCACCTCGACGAGAAAGATCTTCGCCTGAAGCACGCTCGCATGAAGGCGGAACTTTTCCCTTTCTTCCGCGCTACTTACTACCGGTGGGCGCAACTCTGGCCCGAGATCTGTCCCGACCTTGCCAAAGCGCCGCACGCGCTCGCAGTCGGCGATCTCCATGTCGAAAATTTCGGAACCTGGCGTGACGTCGAGGGCCGCCTTATCTGGGGTGTCAACGATTTTGATGAAGCCTGGCCTATGGCGTACGCCATCGATCTGGTGCGGCTCGCCGTGAGCGCTCATCTCGCAATTGACGCCGGTAATCTTCCTCTCAAGCGCGAAGATGTATGCGGCACTCTGCTCGAAGGCTATCGCGAAAGCCTGCTGGAGGAAGGACGGGCTTTCGTTCTCGGCGAGCAGCATCAGTGGCTCCGTCTCATTGCTCAAGGCGTGTTGCGTGAGCCCACACGCTTCTGGCAGAAAATGGACGCGCTCCCAACTCTCAAAACGGAAGCACCCGTCAGCGCCGTTGATGCCCTCGAACATCTCATGCCCAGTCCGTCTATCCGCTACCGTCTGGTGCATCGCATCGCCGGGCTCGGCAGTCTCGGCCACGCCCGGTACGTCGCCATCGCCGACTGGCACGGCGGACGCATCGCCCGCGAAGCCAAAGCGCTCGTGCAATCCTCAGCTTGGTGGGCGCAAAGTAACGAAGGCCCCGCCGATATCCTTTACCAGACCATCATCAACCGAGCTGTCCGCTGTCCCGATCCCTTCGTGCAGGTGCGCGGGCGCTGGATCGTTCGCCGCCTCGCTCCCGACTGTTCCCGCATCGAGCTCGCTTCCTTGCGGTCGCCTGACGCCGCCCTTCGTCTCCTCCATGCCATGGGAGGGGAGACTGCCAACATTCATCTCGGCACTCCCGCTGCACGCAAAGCCATCCTTCGCCATCTCGATAAGAAAAAAGGGAAGTGGTTACACCACGCCGCCGAAGCCATGCTCCAGGCCGTCCACTCCGACTGGGATATCTGGAAGAAGAAAGGCTACGGCTAACTTGTCGGAGGGGCACACCCTCCTGTTCTCTTGCCGGTGACCCGGGTCTGTTAGATCCAGTCACGCAGCCTTGATCTACCCTCCCGGCGCCTCTTCACCAATTCCCCCAGCGTTCGACATCGAACATACCTTCTAGGGCGAATACTGTAATACTTCCGGGTCACCAAGAAACTTATGAACCAATCAGACAGCCGGGTTCAGGATCTTTGCGCCAGGATCGCCGTGGAACAGGACCGGGAAAGATTTATGAAACTTGTCCAGGAGTTGAATCAACTCCTGTCGGTGAAGGACCGGACCCTGCGGAACAACGAGCCCAGTGATCAAGAAACAGTCTAATCTCGTGCGGCTACTCGACCCAGGCTTCGCTTATCGCCGTTGCACGACACAACATCGGTTGCGGTCGCATCCAAGTGGGAAAATGATAGGAATTTTCTCCGTACCTTCTACCCTTATATTCCTTCACATTTCCATTGCGATGATGGCCTCGCCTACAGCGTTTCGCCACTGACGCGAAATGGCAAGAGGCATCCAACGTTCTATGGGAACGGATGCCTTGATGGAAGGAATGATCATCGTTAAACGATCGACTAGGCCGAGCAAACCGCTTTCCCTGCGTCCCGGAACTCGCTCCGACGCGGCGGGAAAAGCCGTTAACAATCTCATTCTCCTCTCCCTCCCGGATAAAGAGTACAACCTCCTCCGCCCTCACCTCGAGCCTACCGATCTGCCCCAGCACAGAATTCTGCAGGAGCCCGGCGAGAAGATCGAGTTCGCCTATTTTCTGAATGACGGCATGGTTTCCCTCGTGGCCCTTAGCCATGACGGTAGAAGTGTAGAGGTGGGCATCGTAGGCCGCGAGGGGATGGTCGGAATGTCGCTTACTGCGGGCCTTCATAGCGAAATCTTCCGGGCAATCATGCAAATGGCGGGAAGCGGTACGCGCATCCGCTCCGAGGTTTTTCGGGATATTCTCCTCAGCGCGCCTGCTCTGCGATCGCAACTAGGGCGCTTCGGCTTGATGCACGGCATGCAGGTTGCTCAACTCGCCGCCTGCAACCGTCTGCACGGAATCGACCAGCGCCTCGCCCGCTGGCTGCTGATGTGTCAGGACCGCTTCGATTCCCAATTGCTTCCCCTGACGCACGAATTTCTCGCCCAGATGCTCGGTACCGGACGTCCCAGTGTCAGTCTCGCCGCCGGCATGCTGGAAAGTGCCGGCCTCATCGAAAATATGCGCGGTACCGTCAAGATTCTGAACCGCAAGAGCCTCGAGGCGGTGGCCTGCGAGTGCTACGGGGTCATTCAGCACTTCAACGGCGGATTAGGCCTGAAATAGTGTTGCTCACCTCCTAGCTTGGCTTAGCCCACTGTATCCCTGTGTCCTCTGTGGTTAAACACCTGTCATGCCGGGCGTCAAAAAAACTTTACAAGCTTTCCCTGCCCAAAGATGCATAATGTCTCTTCTTCGGTATCGAGCCGAAGTGATACCGAACATGTTTTGATCCGTGGAGGATGAGAGATGCGCCACTACGAGGGAGCAGTCGGGCTGTTCTTAATATTCGTTTCCAGCGCCTGTCTATCGCAAACTGCCGCGAAGCCTTCGGAGAAAATCGTCTTCGTGCGTCCAGATCCCATCATCACCACGTCATCTTCGATGGCGATGCTCTCGGCGGATCCTGTGGGTGGCGCTATCCATTCAGTGGATAACCCAGAAATGAAGTTTAATTCCGTTGCGGACGCCAAAATGAACCTGCTTGCCTTCATGAACCCCGATGGCACAGGTATCACCGATCTGCACGTCAATGGCTTCGATCCCTCTGTTTCACCCGATGGAACCAAGATTGCCTTTTGCTCATTGCGGGACGACCAATACTCACAAATCTACCTCATGAACTCCGATGGAACCGCGCAGAAGCGGTTGACCAGCATCTCAACCGGGGACTCCTGCGGCCCGGTATGGTCCCACGACGGCAAGAAGATCGCTTTCTATCAATTTGCCCTGCCCCATCCCAGCCGCAACCCCGGGATCTGGGTCATGGATCCAGACGGATCCAACCTCAAGAAAATCACCGAACACGCGCTCTCTCCTTCATGGTCTCCCGATGATCGCCAGATCGTTTTCGCTTCGAATCGCGCCGGCAAGTTTCAGATCTTCGCTATGAATGCCGACGGCTCCAACGTGCGCCGCCTCACCGAAGACAAGGGTGAAGACTCCGCGCCTGCCTGGGCTCCCGACGGCGCATCCATCATCTTCGTCTCCGACCGTGAAAGCGAGCATCCCGGATTGTTCCTGATGGCCGCCGACGGCAAAGACCAACACCGCCTTGTGTTTTCCAAACGCCAGGATTTCTGCTTCCCCGCTTGGTCTCTGGATGGCAGATTGATCGCTTTCTCTGCTTTGAATCGGGTAGCAACGCAATTCATAACCGTCGGCGAGGAGCGTCCGCGCTGTGAAATGTGGACCGGAGAATATCAACTCTTTACCTTCGATGCCGAAGGCAAAATCCACCAGCTCACGAATACAAAATATATGGCGATGAAGCCCACCTTCGGCAGGCTCGCGCTGGCACATTAACCAGGAGACGAAATCGAATCGACGGCGACGAGCCGGAAAGGAGCTAGCCACGTGCGCACCCGGCAAATCAATCGCATTAGCAGTAGAGTTCTAATCGTGCTCTCGCTTATAGCGGTGCTTGCGGTACTGAGCGGGTACATGCAGCCACCCCAACCGGACGAAGGCGCGGCCGCACACATCTTTCAGTTGGCAATCGTGCTGGCGATACCAATGATCGCGCTTTTCCTCTCGACTGCGGATTGGAGGCTCTCCTGGCGGAGCGCCCGGCCGCTGGCATTTCCAGCCGCTGCGCTCATACTCGCGTTCGCAGCGCTCTACTACCTGGAACACTATTGGTAGACGTGCCAGTGGTATGCCCGCTGCACAAGCTCGGCCCGCGTCCGAATTTCTTTGAACCTCGCCTCAGGTCGAGTATCGGTGTCAAAGCACTGAGCCGCAGCGTTGATTGCGGTACACTATCTCGCCGCCCATGCCGCGCACGACTCCAGATCCCAGCGAGCTTCTCACCCAACTCGAAGCCGCCAAGAATCGCATCGACTCCACCCACGCCGCCCTCATCACCAGACTTCTTACGCAACTCTCAAAGCTTCCACTCAGCGATCCCCGCCAGCTCATTCGCCTTCACGAGTGCCTGCTTTTTCTCCGTGCCTTTCCTCAATCGCCATTGCTTATCGTACCCGTAGCAAATCTTCTCAACACCTTCCACCGGCGTCTTGCTATCGAGAAGGAGAGACCCGGTGCCGCGAAATTTGACCTATCCCTCTTCGATGACTTCGACACTTCCGGCATCGCCGGCACCACCATGCAGGACACTCTCTCCTTCGACGTCGCGCGGTGGCTCGTGCGCCGCACTCCTCACAACGTCGAAATCGCCTGGGATGATTACTGGGACGACTATCAATCCGAGCGCCCCCGCGGGACGATATGGCCCCGCTTTATGCCGCTGCTTGAAGAAGACGCTGACGTCGAAGCCAACATCCCGTGGCAGCGCTGGCTAGACTCCGCCCGTGGCCGCGAGAAACCACTCCTCTGGCTCATCCGGCGGTTCGAGCAACTTCCACTCACCGTGCGCCAGCGGGCAGAACTCTACGACGCACTCCGTCTCCCCGTCCGCTGGAAACTTGACAACCTGAAAATGTCACGCACCCGCAACTTCACCCGGCCTCGGCGTTTCTACTTCCACACCACTCCGCTGATTCAGCGCAGCGAAATCTCTCTCTCCCGTGAACTCGCTCAGCCGGCTCCCAAATTCGAAAAGCTTTCCATCGCCGCCGGAGAATCCGTCATGCACGCGATCCGCGAAGTCATGGTTGTCCGCTATCGCGAACTCTACGGCACTACGCTCGGAGACCCCCGCTTCGTCGTTCGCGCCGACCTCGGCCGCGGAGTCGTCATGTATTTTTGGGGACTCCCGCCCGATCGTCGTCTACCGCTCCGCGCCTACCTCGCCGGATACACTCTGAAAAATGGCGTCCCCATCAACTACGTAGAAGCCATCGGCCTCTGCGAATGGATCGAGGTCGGCTTCAACACCTTCTACACCTACCGTCAGGGCGAAACCGCATGGATCTACGCCCAAGCGCTGCGCTGCCTTTGCGCCCTCACCGCCGCAAAAATAATTTCGATTTATCCCTATCAGATCGGCCAGAACAACGACGAGGCCATCGACTCGGGCGCTTTCTGGTTCTACCGCAAGCTAGGCTTCCGCCCCGGCCGCGCAGATCTTCAGCAGCTCTGCCAAAGGGAAGAAAGGAAAATTGCCGCCAATCACGAATACAAAACTTCGGCGCGAGTCTTGAAACGCCTGGCCGAAGCCCACATGTTTTATCAGACTCCCCCCTCGTCCGTGTTCCACGCCAACTCTAGTGGTCCTTGGGACACTTTCTCTACCCGCAATCTCGGCCTGCTCGTGAATCGCCGCATGGCCCGGGAATTCGACGGCGACAACCATAAAATTCGCCAAGCCTCCACCGCCACCGTAACCCGCGTCCTGAACATCAACCCTGCGCGCTGGACCCCCGCCCAAATCCAATCCCTTGAAGATTGGTCCCTGGTCCTAGCCTTGATTCCCAGGCTCTCCCGCTGGACCCAGGACGAGAAAGATCAACTCATCAAAATCATCCGCGCCAAATCCGCGCTCAACGAAATGACCTACGTCCACCAAACACAACATCACGGCCGGCTGCGTACGGAGCTTCTCCGCCTTGGCTCGTAACAACTCATGCGGGAACGGCCCCTCGCATGCCGCCCATAACAATTCATGCGGGACAGCCGCCTCGGCTGTCACGGCCCGGCGAAGCCGGCCGCAAACTCCATGGAACACGCGCTATACTTTTATCAAGGTTGCTCCCATGGTTATTGAAGCACTTGAATCTCGCCTCAAAATTCTGGAAGACGAAATCCGGCGTCTGACCAACCTCGCCGCTCAAACCCCGGAAAAAGACCAGCAGGAGAATCACTGGCGCATGGCCAAAGACTTGCAGGGCGAAGCTCGAGAGTTGCGCCTGCAGATCGCAAAGAATTCAGACTCCGCCGGCCAAGATGTCGCTCCGCCATCTTGATCCACCAGCGCTGATCTGCACATGTCCCCGATCCTTCTTTACGACGGCGTCTGCTGCCTCTGCAACCGCTTCGTTCAGTTCATCCTCCGTCGCGATAGCAATGCCACTTTCCGTTTCGCGTCGCTGCAGAGCGATCTCGCTTCCCGCGTTCTCGCCCGCCATAACCTCAATCCGAGTGCTCTCGATACGCTCTACGTCGTCGTTAATTCTGGCGCTATGAATTCAGCCGAGCTCCTGCTCGGCCGTTCCGACGCGGCCCTCTTCGTCCTCAACCACCTGTCAGCCCCGTGGCCGGCCGCCGCATTCCTGCTGCAGCGTCTGCCTAAATTCCTCCGCGACTCCGCTTACAACAGCGTCGCCCGCCACCGCTATCGCATCTTCGGCCGCTTCGATGCGTGCCCTCTACCTCGTCCTCAAGACCGAAGTCGCTTCCTCGATCTCTAGCCCTTACAAATCCCGCGGCCCACTCTCTATCTCGCTGCCTTCCGGAGCTTCATTCAATAATTCATGCAAGTCCAACCGCCGCGTGTACATTTCCAACTTCCCGTCGGCGCTTCGAGGCCACTTTTCCTTAGGCTTGTCGCAATACAACTCAACTCCATTTTCATCGGGATCATTCAAGTAAATCGACTCGCTCACTCCATGGTCCGCCGCACCTTGCAGTGGAATCTTCGCTGCCAGCACTCGCCGCAAAGCCTTAGCCAGCGCCGCTCGCGTGGGATAAATAATCGCAGTATGATAAAGCCCCGTCGAGCTCAGCGGCGGCGGCGAACCTCCCAGACTCTCCCAGGTATTCAACGCAATGTGATGGTGATATCCGCCCGCTGATAAAAATACCGCCTCATCTCCATACCGCTGCATAATTTCCATCCCGAGCACGTCCGCATAAAATCGCAATGCCCGTTGCAGATCGGCAACTTTCAAATGCACATGCCCGATCCGCACCTGCGGATCGATTACGTACGGTGCACCTATTGCTGGATGATTCTTCTGCACAGTCATCTCTAAGCTCCTCAGGTAAATCTCCTAGTATGAATTCGACGCAAAAAAAGCGGGCCTTGGCCTTGACTCCATCGCGCCACGTTCTATGATGAAGCTAACGCTCCTCCCTAGGGCAGGGGACAACCCAACCAACAACCTTTAATACAGACTGGAGGAAGTCCCCATGAAACTGAACGATAGCATTTCGACCTACGACGTTGCCGAAGCTCTACAGGGCGAGACCGGCAAGTTCGAAGTAACCAGCCCCAACGGAGAACGCTATTTCGTTACGTGCCAGCCCGGGCACTCCATAATCAGTCTGGAGTGGGCCGGTTCTGAGCCGAACCTGCAACCCTTCCTCGTGCGCAAAGTAGCTCAACCCATCGCGTCGGAGGGTCGTTCCAAAAGATCCGTGGCTGCCTAGTATTTTTGGCAACCCGAGAACCCAGCCCGGCCCCGATCAGGCCGGGCTTTTCATTTCTTCGGCCTCTCCTGTATAACATCGATCTAATATGCACTCTCTGTCGGGACGTAGCCGCCGAGAACGCCCCCCCAAAATGCGAGGAATTCGTTTCTTTGCGGCGGGCGGTTATCAAGGACGATCGCGATGAGATTCGAATTAGAATGGCCTTCCTCGCGAAGAAATATCCGATTACCGGCGGCCAACCGCATCCTGCTGCTTAAGCGATCACGACAGCCCACTACCGGCAGTCGGAAATGTTTGCACCTCCGCCGCTCTCCGTGTTAAATTCCTCCTCACCTTCCCCAAAGTCCCTGTTGTCGTACGCCAAGTTTAGTTCGCTCGTTTATCCTACGAATTTTCCCCCGGAGGCTTCTGGATGCGCGGCACTTACTTACTCTTCGTTATTTTCCTCACCATGATTCTCGCCATCAGCGCCTCCGCCAGCAGTCCCAGCGAAAAGAATATTTACAACTTTCAATGGGGAAATGATGGCGCGGATCCGTCAGGCGACCTCGTCGCCGATAGCGCAGGCAATCTTTACGGCACAACCATCGCCGGCGGCGGGGCCACGGCCTGCCAAAACGGTGGCACTCAGGTCGAAGGTTGCGGCACGATCTTCGAACTCTCGCCTCCCACCGCAGGCCACGGAACCTGGACCGAAACTGTCCTCTATCGCTTTCAAGGGGGCACTGACGGCTCCTATCCCAACAGCGGCCTGGTCCTGGATTCTTCCGGAAATCTCTACGGCATCGCCACCGGCAACTCGACGATTTGCATCTGCGATGTGATTTACGAACTCAGTCCTCAGTCGGATGGAACCTGGGTGCAATCCGCCCTCTACACAACTTATTACCCCACAAATTTCGAGCCCATCGGTGCTCTCGCTCTCGACGCTGCGGGCAACCTCTACGGCGTCACTTCGCCCACGAACAACTGCGGCGCAGTCTTCGAATTGTCACCTCCAGTCGCTGGCGGCACACCCTGGATCGAAACTCTGATCTTCCAGTTTCCCAGCACCAGAAACGCGAATGACCTTTGCGGTCCTATCGGGCCCGTCGTTCTCGACAAATCTGGCAACGTCTACGGCACAACTCAAGGGGTCACTGGAGGGGCCACCACGGGCTCGGTCTACAAGCTAAAGCCGCCTGCCGTTCCAGGCCAACCTTGGTCTATCTCCGTCCTTCACGATTTCGCCGGAGGCGACGACGGATTCCAGCCCGAAGCGGGTGTCATCTTTCACAACGGCATGAATCTCTATGGCACAACCTTCTGGGGCGGCACCAACAAAGCAGGCACTGTTTTCGAACTCACGCCTCCGGCCGCTGGCCAAACGGGCTGGGTCAAAACGACGATCTTCAATTTCGATCCCTCGACGTCCGGGCAGGGGCCCTATCGGATCGTAGCTGATAAAGCCGGGAATCTCTTCGGCGCGACTCGCTTCTCCGTCGGCGGTGGTGGCGGCGAGATCTTCGAACTCTCTCCTCCATCCACGCAAGGCTCTCCATGGACGGAAACCACGCTTTACAGTTGGACATGCGACTGCGCTCCCACTGGTGTCATCTTCGACAAAGGAGTCGCACTTTATGGAGTGGGTGCCGGCGGCACGAACAATGACGGCACAGTTATAGCGCTGATCCCGTAGATTTCGCAGGCGAGCGCGGCATCTGTTCCTAATGCCTCGCCCGCTCCTCCGCCAACGCCGGACTTTCCTTCAACCGCTCCGGAAAACTCTGCTCGTAACTCGCCAGCCCCGGACAAATAAAATGGTGTGTGCGCGTGAACCCGAACGTCCGCATCTCGTTCATCGCCTCGTCCGCCGTCCAGCCTTCTTCCGCCATCCGATACGCCGCAACCATCATTCCGGTACGATCGTCTCCCAGCCGGCAGTGCACAAAAATCTTCTTGCCTTTATTCTCGTGAACGACTTTCAGAAACGTCGCAAACACTTCATCATGCGGCCACGGACAGTGCCAGGGAATCGCCACATACTTCATCCCTAAACTCTTCACCGTTTTTTCTTCACTAGCATCGTTTGCATGAGTATCCACCACCACAGTCACACCCATCTTTGCCAGCGCTTTTAATCCCGTAGGGTTGAGCAGTCCACCGCGATAAAGCGTAGGCGTAACCTCGCCAAAATTTGGCACGCCTTTTTCCTGTAGCTTGCGTCCGATCGCACGCGTCTTCGGCGACTTCTCCTCCTGATTCTTCGGAGCAGTCGTCTGCGCCGCCACTGCACCCACGAGCGCTATCTGCGCAAATAACACTGCCGCCACCAGGAAAGCCTGGTGAGCAGGGAAGCGTCGGCGCAACGAGAATTTAAGTCTTGAAAAGATTGCAACGGCAGCTCTTAGGAGGTGCTCGACGCACCGCCATCCAGCCGTCACAACCCGCCACCAGGCTGTGTCATCAAACACTGCGGCGTTTTTTCGGAATGTGTTACTTGAGATTTGCCTTTATGAAATTTGCGATCCGGCATCTTCTTGCTTTGATGGCCATTTCCGCAGCCGTGTTGTTTGTGACTGTGCAAACGGCATCCGCGGCCCAGTCGCGACCCATGGGTCCTGGCGCTGGCACGCCGTCCGTCACTTACCAACTTTCCGTAAAGCTGGCCGGAACCTCCACCGGAACTGTCACGAGCGCTCCGGCCGGCATTACCTGCCCTTCCACGTGTATCGCATCTTTCAGCTCTGGCACCACGGTTACACTCAGCCCCACTCCCGGCAAGGGAGCGTACTTTGCCGGATGGTCGGCCCCGTGCAAGGGAACTGGCCCCTGCAAGATCACCATGACGGCCAATCATCTGATCACCGCGACCTTCAACCTCGACCAGAACTCCAGCGTGCTGAATCACATTATCTTCATGGCCCAGGAGAATCGCAGCCTCGATCAATATTTCGGCGCACTCCGTGCCTACTGGAAGGCCAACGGGTTCGCCGACCGCTCCTTTGACGGCCTCCCGCAATTTAACCCCTCCTCCGGCCTCCCTCCGCTCTACGCGCCGCCTCCCACCAATCTGGGATGCGATCCCGCCTTTCCTCCGCCCGCCGATTGCACCGTTGATAGTTCCAGTCCCGTCGTTGCGTCGTATCACCTCATCACGCAATGCACCGAAAACACCAGCCCGTCATGGAACGAGAGCCACGAAGATTGGAATCTCAACAACCCGCTCTCCGCCACGCCCACACTCGATGGCTATGTTTGGACCGCCGCCCATGATGCTCGCAACAACGTCCCACCTTATTACGACACCAACGGCATCCGCACCATGGGCTACTACGACGAAACCGATCTTAATTATTACTACTTCATGGCTTCGGAGTTTGCCACCTCTGATCGCTGGTTTTCTCCCGCCATGACGCGCACCGAACCCAATCGCGACTACCTGATCGCTGCCACCTCCGGAGGATATGTTTATCCGATTGGTACCGATAGCGGCGACCAATCCCTACTCACCGCCGCCACAATTTTTCAGGAATTACAAACCGCCGGCATCTCCTGGAAAATTTATGTCAACACCACCAACACGGCCTGCGCCTCCAATCCCACCCCGCAATGTCTGCTGACTCTGAGCTATGTGCAGGATTTCTCCTGGGGTCAGACCATCCCCACCAGTTACCCCAACAACATCGCCACGATGACGACCTATTTCTCCGACGTACAAAACGGCACTCTGCCCCAGGTCGCCATCGTCGAGCCCGCATCCTCCGCCGGGCTCGACGAACACGGTTCAGATTCCGATCAATACCCCATCGACATTCAACTCGGTGCCAACTATGTTTCCTCGCTCATCAATGCGCTGATGACCAGCGTCTCCTGGAAAGATTCCGCCTTCATCCTTACCTTCGACGAAGGCGGAGGCCTCTACGATCACTACGCTCCCCAACCCGCCGTGAGCCCGGATGGCATCAAGCCCGACGATTTTCTTCCCGGCGACATCTGCTCTCAATCTACCGGAGCCACCTGCGATTTCACTTATACCGGTTACCGCCTGCCGCTGATCGTGGTCTCTCCCTACGCCAAACAACACTACGTCTCGCACACCGTCATGGACTACACCGCCATCCTCCGCTTCATCGAAAATCGCTTCAAGCTCACCCCTCTCAACAAACGCGACGCTGCCCAGAAAAGTATGGCCGAGTTCTTCAACTTCAACATTCCTCCATGGATGACTCCGCCTTCTCCTCCCGCTCAACTCACCAACGGCGCCTGCTACCTGAATCAGCTTCCGTAGCAAGTCCGGGGGCAAGCGTGGGGCGGACACTCTTGTCCGCCTGCCTTTGATGTTGATGTTGTGATCTCGACATTTACTCTTTGGTTTCTACAGGGAAAAAATACAAGCAGTGTGTTCGCCAACGGACATACAACTTCGATCCTGCGCCCTTAAAACTATTCCTGATAGTAGATTGCTCGATCAACTTGCTCGATCAATATGGACGTTAACTCCTCCAACTGCGCGATTTGCTCAAGACCGCTCACCGCCGACGCGGCCGTCACCGACGACCATGGCCGTCCCGTCCACGAAAAATGCTACGCCTTCCTCGTCAAGATGAAAGGAGGCAAAGCCGATGACGCTCACGCTGTCCGCTGTCCCTATTGCGTCGAAGATAAGAAATTCAAACTGATGACCGCCCCAGCCGACGGAGAATTATTCCTTTGCCCCACCTGCGGACACGCCGCCATGCCCGGCCAGCCCTCCTACCGCTGCAACTGCTCCAGGTGCGCCGCACTGGCCTAAGCCCGACCTTTGAAGTTATTGTTGCCTTTGCCCATGCCCTATGGGATCGCGAATGCCCATTTCAGGATGTCTGCATTCTGTCCGCCGGACCCCGCGCCCGCGGTGAATCCGATGTACGCCTTCCCAGCATTCAAAGACAATAGTGTGCTGAGGTCGACAACGGTGTGCATCACCGGTGCGCCATCAATGAAGGTGTTGATACTTCCCGGACTTCCCTCTATATAACTGATCGCCACCGTATGGTTTGCCCCGTCGGACAAGGTAATAGGCAGAACTGAAACCAGGGACAAGTTGCAGTCGGCATGATCGGCATTGTTGGGCGCGGTTCCGCAACTCTGCGCGCCTACATGGTTGGCGTTGGGATCATCCAGGGTAAAGTTCTGAAAGTCGTCGAACTCAATGGCCAGGCTGTTCTCAATCCCTGCCACGCCGGGCGCCAAACTGTAACCGAGGTATCCACCGAATCCGCCCAGCGCAGTGGTGTGCGCCCCCGAGTTTTGGATGACGAATGCAAAACCGTCAGCACAACCGATCCCCACACAGCTATTAACGTTGAATTCAAATTCCACCGTGAATCCCTTGGCTACGGGCACTTGCGGCTGGTACCAGGCTGAACTCGCCTGACCATGGGTGCCCAAGCCATCCATCAGGCGCAGCACAGTGGAAGTCTCAGGAGGCACAGGAACTCCCTGCGCCGCGCTTCCATTCAACACCAGACCGCCCACCGAATCGAAATTCGGATAACTGAAACTTTGTGCGTGAACATGTACCGCTCCCAGGAGAACGCAAGCAGCCAAAAGAAACAGCAAAGAGATTTTCATGGAACACCTTTCGGAGTATCGAATCTAACGGGGCCCGAGAACCGGATCTGCATCAGGAGTTGGCTGATGTCTTACCGTGGAGGAGGCCATCATCATGTCACCAGGAGAAAACACCGTCAAGGGGAAAGAGCGTGATGATGGCAAGCGTCGACGGGCGTTTAATTCCGCATGGGCTGAAAGCCCGGTGAGCGTGCTGTCCTCCGCAAAGCCCGTGTGGGACGGTCACTCCTGTCCGTCGCTCTTGACGTTGATCTTGACTTACGTTGTCATCCTGAGGAAGCGGAGTCGCACGCGAAGCGGGCGACTCCGACGAAGGAACTATGCAACTTCGCCTGTGCAGACGACCTAATCGAGCCCACGTCCTCAGGCTCTAATCACGTTGTGGTGGCTTTTAAAGCTGCACTGTTCTTGGCCTTCGTGAATGACTGAAGAAAACCTTCCAGGAAGGAAAAGAATATGTCTACGGCATATCCCACCAGAAAAGCGATTGCCAGGGGTGAAATAGAGGCTCCTTCCGTGATGGAGAAATTGCCAAACAGGCCGACAACCGCTCCGCAAATGCCTGCGATGAGAAAACGCGCCCAAGTAGCCCTGGACGACGGTGTGAACGTAAGTGTTCTCAATTGCTCCTCGAAGCAGCGCAAAAGATAGGCGCAGGTACCCAACAGAGCATACAAAATGGGGAGCAGGCACGTTGTGATCGCGCCGTAGGAAACCGAAACAAGATCGAGGACGTCCTGGGCGAAGGAGCGAACGTCCTGAAACGTGGTCGTTAGATTATCCAGAGCCTGGGGCATGTTAGGCAGGCCAACCGGGAGTTGAAACTTAGCCTTGAGTATTTGTTGATTAGCTTTGTTTGTCTTCTGCCCCTCGTCACTCAGTTTGCGATTCCACCGGTATTCACCAAAAGGATCGCGTTCGGCCTTAAACACAAACCAATTCAATTGCCGGGCTCGCGCGTCGATCGCGCGGACCGTAGAGGCGTATTGCTGAAGTTGAGTAGTGACATCTCCTTGGTTTAGCCCTTGAGGAAGCTGGGGTTTATCCGGAGTTCCGGCCGAGGGCGCATCGGGCGTCCCCAGTTCCGACCTGAGCTTGACGAGGAGATCGTTGGCGGTAATGATGTCCGCACGAATGGCACTCGATATGGAAGAAGATACAAAGCCGAGGACCGAAAACAGAGTAATCGGAATGGCCAGGATGAAGGCCCACCATCGTAAGGCGGTTACGGTGGGCTTCGCCAGCTTGTCGGACGATGCTTCCAGAGTTTCAACCGTAACCGGATTCAGATCTGCGGCAAGTTTGGTGAGCGCTGCCAGCAAACTGGCGGATATAGTGTCATCCCATCCGGCACTGGTGGCAGCCTTCGCAACCAAAATGCTGTTTCGAGTGGTTTCATCGACGTTTCTACCGGTCTCCGCCGCGTACACCAGCAGACGCAGCGCATCATCAACGGCTCGGGGAAAATCCGGCAGCGGCTTCCATGCCGGTTTAGTAACCGTGGTATCCGGATCGATCTTTTGCTGGAACCACTTAAAAAGATCCATTGCTGAAACTCCTGCGGAAATCGAGGACCGCTGCCTTGCCGGAAATTCTTCAGGGTCGATGGAAGGCAGTCCTTCAGTCAGATAGTGAGGATCTTCTGGTTTTCGTTTCACGAAGCGGGGCAGAGGCTGACTCTACCCTTACATCGAAGCGTTTGGGAACTCAACCTCATCTGACTCTGCAATGAAGACCTTTATGCTCAAGCTCAGCGCCCCCCGCCCGTCGAAAACCGCGACGGCCGAGGCGGCCTCAAGTTTAAGATAGTGGGCCGGCAGATCGAGCCGTCCGCAGCATCGCGCCCACCCTCGCAAAGGACGCCAGGATGCGCCACCCTCTGCGCCGGTAGCGCAAGCCTGGGCCACCCGCCAACGAGAGCCGCTTAGAATAAATCCTTGGGACCGGAATTGGGATTTTCCTTGCATATCTGTACTAAGTGCTTCAGAGCCTTTGCCATGTGCGGGGGGGCGTCGTCTGTTCCCGGCCTGACATAGGAAATCGGTATCCCCTGCATTGTTTGGCAACCCCCTAGAACGTTGCACACTTTCATAGGGAGATACCCGGCTTCGATACGCTTGTTGCTTACAGGAGGGAGCGTGACCATCCGGGTGCTGGTGGTTACCGTACTAAAGGTTCCGACCCCGCCGGCATCGGGCAGTCGAATAAAAACAGATGGGACGTCTCTCCCAGATCCCGGAGCCACCTGTCCAACGTAGTCTTGAACCGGAAGGGGCATTGACCATACGTCAACCACCTTGCCCAGGGGCAACGTGAAGGACAGTGAAGAGGAGGTATCCCCGCTATCGTCATCCTTCGGGTTAATGGGAGTCGTGTCGGCGGTGTGCATGTGGCTTGCGATGCTCAGGTGCATGTCACAGCCGTCGAACTTGATTACGTATGGCGCATCGTCATAGCTGAACGCCAGACCTGCCCCGTTGGCAGGCCGCGCGACGGCGGGGAACCCGGAGTCTCCAATATGATCTTGAATCCACTTCTCGGTGTCCTCGAAGGATGGTCCCTTGTCCTTGGGCGGCTCTGCTTCCGCTTGATTCGTCGGCGTCGGTTGAGCAGGTTGATTCTGCGCCATAGCACTCGGGAGTGCTAAAACAAGAAACAGCGGTAGCGATGCTAGCCTCTTCAAGTTCGCCATCCGGATATTTTGCCAGTGCACGCTGGCCCGCGCATGAGTACCGAAGTAATGCGATTGGAAAGAATAGGCCGCCCGTCGGAGTCCCTTGATGTAAACGTAATAACGCCGCTCCCGTACCATAGCCGCTCGAGAGGACAGCAGGTTCCTCGCGCGCTTTCAGCGCACTTCGGTATGACAAAATTTTAGGGATTCGTCAGGAACTCATGCAGCGGCAGACGTCAAACCACGCTGTGCAAAATTCCCAAAGGGGAGGGATGTCACTCCGAATCGGGCCGAAGGCCCGGTGAGGAACCTTCTGTTGGCTGGGGATGACCTTAATGATGCGGCCCAGCGCCACTCGCCCGCCGAAAACCGCGACGAAGTGTGCCCGGCAGGTCGAGCCGTCGGCAGCATCGTGCCCACCCTCGCAAAGGACGCGAGGATGGGCCACCCTCTGCGGTGGTAGCGCAAGCGTGGGCCACCCGCCTCCCGCCAAATCTTGTCAAGCCCTAAACTTGAACTTTTTTCCGTAACTCATTGCTTCCACTCGATAAATTAATCCGCAGTCATGTCCCATTCACCCTAGAGAGTGTGATATAATGGATGTATAGAGTGAAGAAAGGCGCAGCCGATTCCCGGCATGCGCCTTTTTTGTTTCCCCGACAATCTGGCGAGAACAAATCTGGCGAGAACGAAGAGCTAAGAACCGCTCCATGTCGAAACCCAAGGGCGCATCCCGCGGACGCAAACTGCGCCCCGCCCAAGCTCCGTTCGTGCCTCTCGCCCACCCCCAAACTCCCTTCGAACGCGAACTCACCACCAAACGCCGGGGAGAAATCTCCGAACTCGCCTTCGCCCTGGCCGCCGCTCGCCACGGCTTCGGCACCGCTCGTCCCTACGGCGACAGCGAACGCTACGATATTATCCTCGACCCATCCCACGTACAATCTGTCATCCCGAGCGAAGCGGAGCGAAAGCGAGCGAAGTGGAGAGCCTGCCCTGAGCCTGTCGAAGGGGACCCGCTTTTCGCTCCAACCCGCCCGCGCCTCATCCGCGTCCAGGTCAAGTCCTCCACCCAAATGTTGCAAGGTTTCTACCGCGTCAACGCCCACCGCCGCATTAACGGAGGCGCCGTCCCTTACACCCTCGCCGAAATCGATTTCTTCGCCGCCTACGTCATCCCCGAAGATTCCTGGTTCATCTTCCCGCTTTCCCACATCCTCGGCCAAACCTCACTCCTGCTCAACCCCAAACGCCGCCGCAAGCGCCACCCCAACAACCCCTATCGCGAAGCCTGGCACTACCTCCACGAACCCGACGGCCTGGAATTCGCCTGATCCCTATTAAAATAAAATGTAGAGCGGGCGCCCCGCCCGCTGCCCTTGACGTTGATCTTGATCTTGCTCCTGCCCGTGTGGGTCGGACACTCCTGTCCAACGCCTTTGACCTTGATTTTGACTCTTGTCTTTGCCCCTGATTCTGATTCTGCACCTACCACCGACGCTTGCAGCACCGTGGAAGAGCGGCGCTTCAGCGCCGCGTAAAGCTCCACAATTCATGCGGGCTTCAGCCCTAGGGTTTTGATTGTGTGGGACCGACACCCGTGTCCGTCGCCTTTGGCGTTGATTTTGATTCTGACCTTGATTTTGACTTTGACCGGGAAGGGCACGACTTAAAGTCGTGCCGAAAAGCTTCCTACTAAATCAGCCCGGCTTTAGCCGCTGAGGGACGCCTTTTCCGTCGAATTCGCCGCGAGAAATAGGAACGTCCCGTCTAGCTCACGGTCCTGCATACTCAGATCTGCTTATCTGTCTTAACGATGCCGAGCTCGGACTCGAGTTCATCGAGATCGTGCTTCACCTTCTGGAATCTTTCCTCCGCACGCTGGAAGACATCCCCCGTCAGTCCTATGTCTGCTCTAATCGCATCCCTAAGGACGAAACGGCCTCGGCGAACTCGGTGGAATGAATCGACGGTCCCGTCGAACTCCCACAATGCCCTCTGAAGCGCATATACCGCACCCCGCATTGTCTCTTCCGCCAGCAACCCACCCTTGGAGAATCGCCAAGCCTGCACCTTGTCGGCGAGTTCCTTGGCAACTTCCGGCGTGAAGGTGCCATTTTGCATCCCGCTCAGAGCGACGACTCGAACGTAAGACCAAATCCTCGAATACTCATCAA